>Ga0098055_1000223_pt1 | contig 36852 bp, 50 predicted proteins | sample 17_taG_FD_75107 | JGI IMG/M metagenome (GOLD analysis project Ga0098055, IMG submission 75107) | Marine viral communities from the Subarctic Pacific Ocean - 17_ETSP_OMZ_AT15314 metaG | ecosystem: Environmental > Aquatic > Marine > Oceanic | place: Pacific Ocean | collected 2015-01-18 | reverse complement strand
TCGTTTGCTGACATAGCTGAAAACGCTGTGATTGACAAGCGTGGTCGTATTGCTGCGCGTAAAGGTGTCAGCGTAACGACAACAAACAAAACAGCGCTTGGTGTAGACCACATCAACAAAATACATTTTTACTATAGTGACGCTGGTTCTGTTAGCGAGACTGTGTTAAGCACAGGCAACAACAAGATTATGTCAGGAACGACAACGCTTACTGAAGTGTCTGTAACTGTAGGCGCTAGTCAAGCTGCATACTCAATTTCAGACGATAACTGGAAGATTGTAAACTTTAACGACAAAGCCTACTTTTTCCAGCGTGGTTACGACCCTCTGGTTTACGACTACAACGCTGGAAGTCCTACTCTTAAGACTTTTCAGGCAGTTAACTCAGACTCTGCTACAGACGCTACTCTTAAGTGTCACGAGGCCGTAGCTGCTTACGGGCGGCTCTGGATTGCCGATAGCGACAGCAACAGTCAGGTAGTTTACTTCTCTGATTTGCTTGTGGGCAACGATTTTACTGGAGGTACAAGCGGGTCTATTAATGTTTCTAAAGTGTGGCCTGATGGCTACGATGAGATTAAAGGACTTGCGGCACACAACGGAATGTTAGTTATATTTGGTGAGCATAGCATTATTGTGTATGCTAATGCTGCTATCCCTGCTACCATGTCTTTGGCTGATACAGTCGCTGGAGTTGGGTGCATTTGTAGAAACTCAATACAACACATAGGAACAGACGTTTTATTTATGTCTGACGATGGTCTGCGTAGTCTGGGCCGAACAATAACAGAAAAGTCGTTACCTATATCAGACTTAAGTGCTAACGTAAAGAACGACATAATTGAATCTCTAGAATTACGCACAGGGCCTACTTCGTCTGTGTATAGTCCAGAACACGCCTTTTACTTAATTACGTTCCCCGACCAGAACAAGACGTTTTGTTTTGACCTGAAGGGAAGGCTTGAAAACAACGCATACAGAACAACCGTATGGGACTCCTCGCTGTTTAAGGCTTACGAAAGAAAAACAGATGGCACTCTCTTGATAGGCAACTCAGAAGGAATAGGAGAGTACTCAGGATATCAGGACAACGGAAATAAATATGTATTTAAGTATTATAGTCCCGCGTTAACGTTTGGCGATGCCAGTAAAGGAAAGATACTAAAGAAAATTAATCCAACTTTAATTGGCGGTCCTAATACCACGGTGTTTCTTAAGTGGGCTTACGACTTTGAACAGTTTTATAACGCAAGAGAGTTTAAGGTATCCAATCAAATACCGTATTACTATAATGAGGCAGCGTCAGAATACACCGTTGCTGAATTTACATCTGGAACCTCAGTAATCTCCAGACCTAAAATTAATGGATCTGGTTTTGGTTCTCTAGTTACGGTAGGTGTAGAAGCTGACATCAACGGTTACGAGTTTTCAATTCAAGAAATTAATGTATTAGCACTGATAGGACGAACGTTATGATTAATATGAATTTTATGCCCCCTGAGCTACAAAATAAGGGACCACTTGCGGGCCTTCCTTATTTTAGAAGCCCTAACCAAGACCCGATTTATCAGACTCCGAGGCCTTTTACTCCGTTACCTACTCCGGTTCCCGGCGTAAACGCCGATTTAGTAGGGCAGTCTATGCCTCAACCCTCTGGACCGCAAAATGCCAATGATCCTATGACACAACAGCAAAGTCCTTACGGTGGTGGATTTTTTGGACAAGGTAGCCCCTTCTTTGCGGGTGGCGGCTTTGGTGGAGGTTTTGGTGGATTTAATCCTTTTGCTGCGCTTTTTGGTGGCGGCGGTTTTAATCCTTTCTTCGGTGGGTTTGGACAACCACAAGTAAGTGGAATGTTTAATAACTTTTCTGGTGGTTTTAATCCCTTTGGTTCTAGACCATCAGGTAGTCCTGTACAACCTACTCAAACGTCTTATAATCCTTATGGGATGCTATCACAAGGCTTTGCGAGGTATAGATAAATGTTTGGATTTCTGACTGACTTAATTGGCGATCTAGCAGGGAGCTTCTACGGACAGTTGCCGCCAGAAGTTCTTGCGCCTTTTCAACCGGGGTATTTTCCCGATATAAACGTACCGGACGTCTCATTTAAGCCGTTTACGGTAACTGACGCCTTTGGTGGAACGATAGGCACTGGCCCAACAGGAGACGTTACTTACAACTTATCTCCAGAACAGCAGGCGCTTCAGAACACGCTTTCTGGTGGAGCCTCTAGTTTCTTTGAACAGGCTCAAATGGACCCGGCGATGCGTGAGCAGGCCGTGTTTGATCGCATGTTGGCTACTATGTCTCCGTCTCAGGAACGTGAGAGGATGGACCTAGAGAGCCGTTTGGCGGCACAGGGACGCTTAGGCGTACAAACCAACCAGTTTGGTGGAACTCCTGAAGCTCTGACGCTTGCAAAAGCACAAGAAGAGGCCCGTTCTAACGCAATGCTTATGGCTATGCAGCAGTCTCAGAGAGAGCAGGCACAGCAGGCAGCGCTAGGTCAGCAGTTTATGCAACAGAGTTACGCACCACAGCAGGCAATGTTGTCTGCCATGAGTCCCGCGCTGAATGTTGCTTCTATGGCTGATGTGGCTAGACGCCAAGGCGGTCAAAACTCGCTTCAGGCACAGCTGGCTATGCTTGATGCTATGGCTGGTCAGGGCGCTGGCTTGTCAAGCCTCTACAGCGGAATGTTTGGTGGGGCCATGAATCTTGCTGGAGGTATCGGTGAAGGTTTGATGGGTATTTTAGACGGCACTGATTTCTTTGGGCTATTTAGGTAGGGAGAGAATACAATGAGTATAGGTTCAATTTTAGCCCAAACAGGTGCAAACATTGGTGGCACGTTGGGCAGTGGTATGTCCGGTCTTGGTGGTGCTGCTAGTGGTATGCTAACAACCGCTGGTCAAGGGATTAGCCGCAGGCGTATGGAGAGAGAAGCCACGCGTATGCAGGGAGAAGCACAGAAACTTCTAGAAGCCTACAAGGATAACCCTACGGCCCTCATGGAAGCATCGCGTAAGTTTGCCATACAAGGCAACAACGACATGGCTAAGGTGTTCTTTGATGCGGCTAACATGGCTACTCAGAAGGTAGCTGTAGGACAGCAGAGAGGCGTACAGGGCGGTCTTATGGCTATTACCCAAGGTGCTTCTCGCGGTGTGCCTCTGGCAGATTTACAGGACGCCGCACGTTCTGTTTTAGCCCAAGGTGGAACACAAGCGCAGATTACGGAGGCTTATAAGGCAGGCTCTAGTGGTAAAAAAGACCCAGTTACCTTATCTGCTGGCGCTGCTTTAGTAGACCCAGAGACAGGAGCGATTATTGCTGAACGTGGGTTTAAGCCTGAGAAGCCGACTGACAAAGGAATAAAAACAGTAGAGCGTGAAGATGGTTCAGTGGTTATATTAGACGCTAATGATGGGTCAGTAATTAGCACGTTGGACTCACCCGGAAAAGGTGAAGGTGACCGTGATGCAGCTTTAAACCTAATCGCGCAAACCACCAGCTTCATCCAAGACGTTGACGAGTTGATGGACCCTGGCTTTACAGAGACAGGTTTTATAGGCGGGGTGTCTTCAATGGTTCCCGGTACTCCTGCATACGACAGAGACAAAGAACTTTTGTCTATTAGGGCTAGACTAGGCTTTGACCAGATCAACGAGATGAAGCGCCTAGCCGCTGAATCAGGAGCCTCTGGTACAGGACTAGGACAAATCTCTAACATTGAATTTATGTCCCTACAGTCTACCATTGACGCTATCTACACGGGTATGTCAGGGGAAGCGCAGGACAAAGCACTAGCGGCTATTAAGAAGCACCTGCTGAATGTACAGAAGCTGGCCTCTGGTGTTGCCCCTGCTGACGCTATTGAGTGGGACAGTCCTGAGTACAAAGCTGTAGGATACCACAAGGACCCTGAGACGGGTATGGTGTTCTACGCACCGGACGGACCTAACGGGACTAGATACAAGCTAGTAAACGGTAAGTTTGTTAAGATAGGAGCCTAAGAATGTCTCTTGCAGAAGATATGGAAGCGTTTGATAGAGCCTTTGGCGTACCCGCTGAAGGCGAACCTCTGGTGTCTGAAGAACAGAAGAAAGAAATGGTGATTGATGACGAATCAGCGTTTCAAAGGGCATTTGAGATTGACGCAGTAGACTTAGATAACTCTGATGTAGAGACAGAGGAATCTTCTCTGTGGAACCGCTTTTTTTCTGAGCCTTACCAGAGAGCTATTGAGCGACAGGCGCAGACATTTCAGCGTATGGCTCAGAGCCAACAGGCAGGAACTATGGCTGGGATTACAGCCGCTATGAACGATCCTGAGGTTCTTAAGGAGCAGTACAGGCAGTCTACTAACCTACCCTCTGTTCTCGTTCAGACGATCACTACGCCGATTAGGATGGTTTTTGACTCTGCCTCTGAAATGGTTATGTTTGGTGCAGAGAAGGGCGTAGGTATGCTCCCTGAGGGACTCAAGGAAGGGGCCGCAGAGAAGTTTCAGGCGCTGATGCAGACAAAGGCTGGTCAGATGGCTTGGAACGCTGCGGGACAGGGCATGGAAGCGTGGGAGGAGTTTCAGCAGAACTACCCTAACGAGGCGGCTAACCTTGTAGCTATCATGGACCTAGGTTTTACTACAGGAACAGGGCCTCTTATTAAGCAAAAAGTAGTGCCTAAGAAGCTAGAGCGTGTCGGTATGCGTAACGAAGCACTACCTCTGAAGGGCGGTGACGATGACGTTTACAATATCCTGTTTGTAGGTGACAAAAAAACTCCTGAACAGGTAAGGCTGACAGAAGATCCTAAAGGAATCACGGGTGTTCAAGAGCAGATTGCTACTCCAGAGCAGGTTGAGATTATCGACATAGCTAAATCTGCAGGAGTATCTGGCAATAAAACTCTACAGGCAAACCACAACGCATTTCAGAAGTACTACGATGATTTAGAAGCCAGCCTGATGAAGATGCTGGCGAAGAACGAAAAAAACGTAGACATGGTTGACTTTGATAACAACCTAAGAGTAAACGTGAAAGCCATGTTTGATGACATGGTTGCTTCTAACCCTAAACTTATGTCTAGCAAAGAGGCTCAAAAACAGGTGGCGGCGCTATACAAAGAGTTTCTTGCTATTTTAAATGAGCAGGGAAGGTCTTTGCAAGGCCTGAGAGTAGCTAGAAGTATGTTTGATGACCGTGCCCAACGCATGGGTTACGACTTATCTGGAGATAGCTTAAACATACAGAATTTAGCTGCTATGGCTGTACGCAAAGGCGTCAACCAAACTGTGTTTGATGTAGTACCTGAGGCAGAAACTATCTTTTCTAAAATGTCTAAGATCATACCCTCTCTTGGCGCATTGAACGCTAAGGCGGCTACGGAAGCTAAGACACGTTTTGGTCGTTTCATTAATTCATTAGGTCTTCAAAAGTACGCTGGTAGCACAGCACTAGGTGTCGCAAGTAACGCCATCTATGTCTTGGGCGGCACAGCAATAGTAGGGCCTTACGCTTTTATTAAAAACCAGCTAAGGCGACCCGGACCAGCAAAAGTAAGAGCTAAGATTGCTTACCTCAAGCGTGATATGTTTGGAGAAATTAAGAAAGCAATTCAGGCCACACAAGATCCGGTGGAACGTAGTATTCTAGAGCGGGACAGCAAAGAGATTTACACGTATCTTAATGCTGTGTTCAAGCAAATTGAGTCTGAGCTAGAGCAGGAAGAAACTGAATGAAGTGGTTAGACAGGCTAGCTAGAAACCAGAGTAATTATGCTCAGGCTCGCTACAACAGGGCCAAGGGTGGTTCAGACGCGGCTATGACTGCTCTGGACTACCCGCAGCGTAGGCTTAAGGAAGCTATATCAGGCGATCCTAATACTTTTGGTGTGCCTGAGTTTTCTTATCAGGGTCCTGTAGGCAAATCTGGTGAGCGTGTAGCGACTTACGATCAAGACGCTGTTGAGGCCGTTCTTGATGTTGTTGCTGACCCTCTTAATCTTGTGGGTGCAGGGGTAATGAAAAGCGGCCTGAATACCGCTAGAAAGATAGCAGGAGCCGACAGCTTACGTGGCAATCTTTTGTCTTCCGCTCCAAACTACATTGATAACTTTTATGGGCCGTCTGGTGCTGCAAGACCTAATGTGGTAGACGAATTATTAGCAGAGCGTGTAGGCCGTATTGATACTCCTCAGGACGCAGCTAATTTGCGAGAAAGGGCGACATCTGGCGCGGCTTGGGCAGGAGACGCCGTTAGAAGGGGCATAGAGCAAACTATAGATCCCAGCGCTCGTGCGTTGTACAGAGGGCAGGGAATCAATCGAACCACACAAGACGTAGCAACTCAGGCTTTAGAAAGCGGCAGCAGCAGAGACATAGCAAAAGCTGTGGCTCAGTCACAAGCCTCAGGGACTCTGATACCAGACCAAGCGGGTAGGGTTGGGCGCGTGTCTCCTGATACTAGAAACATTGAGAGACGTAGCTATTTAACCGACCCTGTTCCTGTGACGGAGGGTTCTTATTCTTCTCTGGTACGGGAGAACAAACTGCAAGGCAGATACGAGTCTGGGAGATCCGTGTCTGTGTCTGACAAAGACTTAGAGCTTATTGACGATCACATAAATACAGTTTGGAAAGACGCCCGTGGTGTTTCTGTTAAGGATTCACCCGGAGCTACAATAAGAATTAAAAACCCCGGCGCTGGCGATCAAGTAACCGGACAGCACCACTTTGACTTTTCTAGAAAGAGCGGAGTCGTTGCGTCAATTAAACCGTTGTTTAAAGAGGGAAACCTGACTGAAAAACAGTTGTGGGACAGGCTTAGCTCTAGATCAGAAAAAAACAGAGAGTTTAACAAAAACATTAAACGAGGTCAAACACCTAAGTGGGTCTTGTCACAAAAAAGCAATACGTTGGAAAAAGCACAGGAAAACGGCTTTTGGGTCACGGGATCTTTTGTAGGTAACGCTGTTACAGAAGGTGGCGTAAATTACTTTGCCAAAGTTATGCCTAACGGTAAAGTCATGGCAGTAATATCCGACGAACATAACTTTTTAGAAAAGATGCCAGTAGTCGGTGACGCTATCACAGGGGCTTTACCTAACAGGTCTATTTCTGTGACTCCCCCTATGCACTTTAATCTTAAAGGCACAGGAAAGAAAGTTAAATCCGAACAGCCTAAAGACAAAGTTGATGTTAAAGAGAGCTTGTTTAATATAGCTACAGCAGAGCCATCTAAAGATTTGCTTGCCGCAGAGCGTAGAGTAAACAGAGGCGCTGGAATAATCGGAACAGGTATGCTAACCGGAGGAAACCGTGAAGAAAGACGATAAGCACACAGTAGAGTACACATCTATCGACTACCACAGTATGTGCCAGAAGTCAAAGGCTCGTATTAAGAAAATGCAGGCTGAAGGAATACCTACGTCCCATGACCCGAAAGAGAAGCCAGAGGACGTAGGCAAGTCTGAAGGTTACACTATGATCTTTATGTCATAGTTCACAGTTGTTCCCTGTGCAGGCCAGTTGTTGTGATCCTTCAGTCATATCGCTGGCCTCTTCAATATCCCACGATATTTCTGTTGGGAAACCCTTCTTAAGATCCTTGAGGGTGGCCTTGTCCACAGGTTCATAAGGAGCCTGTTGGTACGTATGGTCTGAGTAAGGTAGGAAAGAAATTCCACTTACCTTGTCAAACTTGTTGTACAGCCACTGCCCCACCTCCAGAAACTCCTCATCACGGTAGTAGCAAGTCATTGATGGCTTATGCTCACACCAGTAGTCCTGATATATCTCCCAGAGATCCAGCTGCTCCATAGCACCCATGTCTGAGGCTGTCACAGCGCCCTCAGGAGCCGCTATAGGGAAGCTGAATACCCGTGTACTAGGGGACATTAGATCGTCCTCCACAGGCACACCAGCGGCCTCTAGGACGCTACAAAGTGGGTCACGAGCGTCTGCCCGGACTCTGCGAATATATTGACTGCTGTAGCGAGGGTGAATCCCACTAGCAGAATCGACCAACTGACTAACAGTACCGCTAGGCTTGACCGCAGTAATAGCGACAGAAGGGTTAATGCCCAGTTTCTTAGCCCACTGCTCGTTGGTAACGATAGCTTCATTACGCATCTCCGTAAGCCACTTCTTCAGCTTTGCCTTGTCCTCACGCCCAGACAGCAGAGGATGATCCATGATACCCGTCAGGGATACGCCTAACAGTGCTTCCTCTTCCGTGTTCGTCTTCCAGATGTTTCTCAGGTATCGGAAGTCTGTGAGTGTTGCCTGTAGAGTCCCAAGGATAGTAGCAACTCGTACTTTTCGTTTGAGGCTTGCAAGTGTATCGGACGGCCTGACAACAACTTCTGAAAGATTGCAGAATTGATAGGGTCTGAGGATGATCTCGCTGCATGGATTAGTTCCAAAATCGTAAGTAGCATCTCGTCGCTCATTTTTTGCAGCTTGCTTTTGGCTTGCCACTCTGCTAAAGACACCTCGCTCGCCAGATCTTGATTCATATAGACTAGTCCACTCGTTTAGGAAAGCCTCAAAGTCAGGCTTCTCTGTGTAACACGCTGAGTTATTCGCCAGACCACGCTGGGGTTCATCTACCCACCACTGACCGTGCTTACATCGTCGCAGTCTGTCATCTGTGAGGTTACTGAGGCTGATGAGGGCTGACCTTCGGACTCCTCCAACGACAACGATTTGAGCAATCTTGCAGCAAAGATCGTGGCACTCAATGGACGTAAGTTTTCGTCCAGCTGATCCCTGAAAGAGTTCAATTGTGAACTTGAAAAGATCGACGAGAGGTTCAGGACCACTTGCACGGCCTCCGAAAGTCTTGAGCGCGGCACCTGCAGGTCTAACTCTGCTAACGTCCCATTCGGGAATTTGACCTGAGTACAGCAGTGATACCAATTCCCTAAACGATTTCGCCCATCCGATCTTCGAATCTGCAACATTAATAACTGTGTCGGTTGCATGGAATGTCTCCGCTACATCTGGTAGTTTTGTGATGTACTGCCGCTCTACACTGAAGCCTACCCCTGTGCCACACAGAAGGACGTACATGAGTTCGTCAAAGGCCTTAGGGTGATCTATGGGTAGGTAGCTACAGTTAAACCCTGCTACGTTGTCACGATCAAGCGCCTCTCCTGCGGTCATCAGTGCCCTCATGCTGGGCATCACATCTAGCTTGTGTATTGCGTCGTATATTTCAGACACATCAAAGTCGTTCAGTGAGCCTCTGTCAGACCAGAAGTTGATATACCTGTTAACTGTCTCTTCCCAAGTCTCACGCCGCTTCTCTTCTGGTAGGTAACGTGCGTAACGACTCTTGTGAATGTACTGTTGGTAAGCGTCCATTAAGACTCCTTGAAGATTTGCTGAAGGTTAGCCATTGCGTCATCAAAAGTAGGGTGAATAGTTACGTGGCTGTCCTCGCCGTACCACTCAAGGATGTATCCGTTGTCACCCTTTCGGATTGTTACGTTGTCTATTTTCATATCGTTACTCCTAGCGTTTCGTTAAGTATTGCGTGTGCTGACATATGCAGTAGCATAAACACACCGTCAGGGTACTGTTCGTTAGAGGCTACTTCAAATACACCAGCGTCCTCGTACATCAAGACAATTGCCTTTACGTCCCTGCCTTCGTCTTCGTATTCCTTAGCCTTCAGCGCAAACGTAGCTAAAAAATCTTTTGTGGGTATACTGCCTTTGTCTTCTTTCTTTTTACCAAAGCCTCCATCTATGACTTTCATAAGGCAACCTCCTTGATGAGCCACTCTAGATAGACACGGGCCTTCCGTAGATCCTCTACCCCGTTCTTGTACTCGTATCTCCAAAGGTATTTCAGACAGTTCCCCTTGAGATACCCCTTGTACTCCTGCGGGTGCATGGACGCCTTGATAGCTTCGATGGCTTCGATAGCGCCTTTGTTGTAGTGGTCAGGCGCGCCTACAGGGTCGTGATTATCCTGAGGGTGGTACAGTTTACCCACGGCTGTCTTGCTAACCTTGTCCCACTCTTTAGGAGTAGCGTTATCAATGCTCATAGGTTTCTTCCTCTAAATCCTCTTGAAACTCGTCTAGTTTGCGTAACAACTTATCTTCAAATCTGTCTAGTATTTCTTCAGATGAAATCTGTAGTGCTTCCAGTAGATCGTCAGGGTCATAGGTTTGCAACAGACGCTCCTTAATTTCGTCTAGTGTCAGAGACATAATCAACTAACTCCTTAAGAGTATCTATATTATACCATAATATATCGTGTTTGTCACACCATTGAGCCATAGTATTTTTGGTACTTTTGCTCACTTTCTGGTTAGGCTTCATAAGTATGAAGATAAGTTCTTGATCGCTTCCAAGGCAGTTAGCGATTGAGCGATACTTCTGGGTGTCTCCTGCTCTGAAGTATCCTTTGCACTCAATGAGATACGTTCGTCCGTTGAGTTCGTACACAAAGTCTGGGGTGTATTTGCGTTCGATTCTGTACGGGACTTGGAACGGCTCATAGTCAAAACCAAATGGTTGTAATTGCGTTGCGACATCTCTCTCAAACTCCGATCTAAAGTTACCTAGTTTAGACTTCCGCGACCTTCGGCTCATTGACCACCTCTGTTAAATATCTGGGACCACTTGAGTACAGGAATGTTCGCACTCCGGGCCAGCAAGTATGCTTGTAAGGACAATACGAACAACCGACCGCGAGCTTTTGATTTCCACTTTTGCCATCTGGTACGACTTCGTGGCAATGCTCTGGTGCTTCCGGTTGCTCTACTAGCTTTTTTACACGTTCAATATGCTCCTCTATGTCGTAACCAATCTTCTCGTAGACAGGGGCCTGCGTGTCCTCGGAGTCGTACATCAAGTACGTTAGATGCCCATTCTGTTTGTCCATAGCTAACCAGCCAAACTTTGTTTCTCCTTCGGAATGTGCATACCCTTTAATTTGAGCAACGTATCCAAACGGATCATCAAAAGCGAGACTTCCATCCTTGAATTTTTTAAACCCAAAAGTGGAAGTGCTTTTAACATCAGTGACAACACCATCAATTTTACAGTCCATAGAGCCTGTGATACCTGCCACCTCACACTTCTTTTGTTCATCGGTCACCTCGTGTCCTGAGACTCTGGTTAAAAAAAGAAGCATCTCTTCGATCAGATGCCCGTACATAAACTTGACATACGTGTTAGGAGTCATATCCTCCTGTACGTCAGGGTTGTTCACCGCGTTCCACAAGTAGCGGTCATCTCGCCCGATGTTAGACATACGCAGCTTGCGCCCGTCCCGCTTCTCAGTGAATAGGTTAGCCATGAGGCGCTTGCAGTTCTCACCAAAGCGTTCAATTTCTTCATATAAATCAACATCTTCCGCTGGTTCCTTGTTGGCAACCACCTTGTAAATGTCATCTACCAGTGAGTATATATTCATTCCTGATGCTCCACAAAACGACACTTACGTGTGTCTGGGTTGAAGTGTACGTACCTAACATTGAGTTTCTTTTGAGTGTCTGTACGTCCCTTTAGATTTGTTCCTCTGTATGATTTAATATCCAGAAACCGCACATCACCCTCAGGATCTACACAGATCATGTCTACAGGGCCAGTAGCACCCGCGTTGACAAACACTTCGTAGCCGTTGTCCCAAAGCCAAGTTACCGCATAAAATTCTGCAATGTCCCCTATCCTGTTACTGTCGGTTATCTTTTGCATCAGTGTGTCTCCGTCCATGTGTCTCCGACTTTGTACTCTCCGTCGAGGGGGCATCTGAGTTCAAAAGAAATGCCAGCCGCCTTGATGCACTCGACTGCGAGCCAGCCAAATTTCTCTGCTTGTTCAGTAGCCACCTCCGATTGTATTTCGTCATGTACGTTCCCCACAAACTTGTAGTCAATACCGTGCTGTGTAGCATAATCATTCAGCAGGATCAGCGCACGTTTCATAATGATAGCACCAGCCGCCTGCAGTAGAGTGTTTAATGCACTATGTTCTGATCTGACCCAGAGCTTTCTTCCATCAATTCCTCTGAGGTAACCCTTCCTAGACGCCTGTCCAACTCGCTCTCGTAGAGTTTCAAGAGCAGGTGTATTTCGTAGAAAGCGTGTCCTAAGTTTATTGCCATCTCGCGCAGATCCTCCGACGATGCTTCCAATTTTGGCGTCCCCTGCTCCGTAGAGGAAAGCGTAGATGAAAGTCTTTGCCTGAGGTCTTGTTGCAAGTCCTGCAGCAGTTTGATTTCTGGTGTGAATATCGTCTCTAAGCAAGACATTTGTAAACTCCTCGTCGCCCATGTAGTGAGCGAGCATCCGTAGTTCTAGACCGCTGGCATCGACACCGACCAGCTTCCGTCCTTCTGGTACAATCCAACAGTCACGACACTCCTTGCCAAACTCAGAGTTGACTGACGGAACCTGTGCCATGTTGGGGTTCTGGTGCGTCATGCGTCCTGTAACTGCACCGTTCGTTGTGACCCTACCGTGTACTCTGCCATCGTCCTGTACGTGTTCTATCCAAGAGTTTACCTGTGCGTAGCGCTTTTGCAGTAAGAGGTATTCCAAGACTTGTGCCGCTTCGGGTACATGGTTATTCTCTTTAAGCGTCTTTTCATCAACCATCGGTTTGCCTGTCGGAGTGAGTTCCGTCCATACAGCGCCCTTAGCTGACAGTCGTTCCGCAACCTGTTGGCGTGACCCAACATTGAATATAGTGACTTTATCCTTAAGTCGTTTACCTGTTTTTTCTGAGTATCGCTCCTCAACAATCGGCGGGAAAAGCGCCTGTAGATCACTTTCAATTTCATTCATGCGCTCCTTAAACTTGGCACACAAGATGTGACACAAGCGCTGATCTAGCAACCACCCGTTGCGCTCCTGCTCCTGTATGATCCACTGCACCTGATGCTCCAGATCAATGCTATCCTGAGAGAAGCCGTCGAGGTCAACCTGTAAGCGGTTGTACACTGCTTCGGTCAACTCAGCGTCACGGATGCAGTAGTCGATCATCTCTGGCGTCAGCCGTGACCAATCATCGTGATCGCCCTTCGGGAATCCTAGAGTGTTGCCCCAGTTCCTCAGAGAGTGTCCACCAGACCTACTAGGCTCTGCCAAACGAGACAGGATCAGAGTGTCAATGACCAGAGTCCGGTCAAAAGTAAAATCCCAAATACGCTCGACCACAGGCACATCAAAACCAGTTCCGTTGTGGAATACGAACGTACACCCCTCACGATCCGATACATACGATTTGAAGTCTTGCTCATTACAGATTACCTCCGATACTCCGTTGTGACGGCAGACAGCACACCAGATAGTAGTGGCGTCTAGTCCATCAGTTTCAATGTCACAGAAAACTAGATTCAAAACTCTGTCTCCGGCGGGTTAGGGTTGGCGCACTCATGGATGCGTCCAGTGTGCTTGTCGTACCGTAGCCAACATGCGGGTCCAGTTTCACCGGAGTAACGATTCTTTAGGATACGTACTGTGGTCGTATTCCGTATGTCTTCGTCTTGGTTCTGCTGGTCACGCTCCATGCCGATAACAATGTCGGACAGCTGTGCGATAGACTGTGACCCACGTAAGTCCTGTAGGCTGATTCTCCCACCGTCCTCATGTGCTGTGCCAGAGCTACGCCGCAGGTGTGACACAAGGAACAGGGTGATGCCTGTTTCTGCCACTAGTGTACGTAGCTTGGTCATGATCTCGTCTATAGCTTTCCGTTCGTCCCCGTTCTCTTGAGAAGAAACCACGATGGACAAGTGGTCGAGTATGACATATCGACAGTCACAGGCCTTTGCCATGTGCCGTACTCTTGAAAGAAGCTCATCGGCTGATGTTGACCCCCAATGGTCGAACAGGTAGTAACGTCCAGACCCCATCGTTGATTCCCAATGAGGTCTAAGCTCATCAACAGGCGAGTCTTCCTCCAAGTGGAGTCGCCTAGATGATGCCACCGACATAATTCCCAAAGCTGTCGTTGCGATGTCCTCCTCCAGTGCAAGTACACCGATGTTGGCGTCTGTGCGCTGAAGCAAATCGTACTCAAGTTCTCTGATAAACTGGGATTTTCCCATACCACTACCGCTTGTGATAGTGACAAGTTCGTAGGGCCTGTGTCCTCTTGTGATTTCATTTAGTCCGTCCCACGGGTACGGTGTGCTTTGTACCTGACGCTTACTAACCAGCGCCGCCCAAGTATCTGCACCAGCCACGATACCATCAGGGCGGTACACCTTTGCGTCCCACCAAGCCTGTGTAAACTCTTGCACCCTGTTAGCCATCAGCATTTCGCTGGCGTCCTTCATGGGCAGCTTACATATCTTTAGCTTGTTGGGGCTAAACAGATCCTTGATCTGCTCTACTGCTAGTTCTCCTGCCTTGTCTTGGTCAAAGCAAAGCACCACGTTATCGTAGCCTTCAAGCCACTCTAGCTGGGCCTTGATCTCCTTTGACGCACCACTAGCACCAGACCGGAGTGATACCACATCGTACTTCTGTCCAAACATCTCATAGACAGACATGGCATCCAGTTCACCCTCAGTGATCGTGACATACTTACCTGCGCCACGGCACTGCTTTTGACCAAACAAACCCACGTTAGACATACTGCCAGACGATAGGAAATCTTTGGTCTTGACTATGCGAGACTTAGCGGCTACTAGCTCACCCGTGTCTACGTCATAAAAAGGGTAGTAATGGCGAGCAATCGTACCGTCTGTTGCGTAGTCTACAGTGACCTGATACTTGCTCACGGTCTTCTGTGACAGACGCCTGTCGGTAATCTCTGACACCACACCGCCCATGTTGAGTTTGCTGGGTGTTGTCACCTCAGTTTCCTCTCCTGTTTCGCCGTTTACGTGATAGTCACAACCGGCAGAGAAACAGTGACGGCCACCGTTAGAGTAGACCGCCACATTGTTCCTACTACCGCACTTGGGACATTCCTCGTGGTGTAGGAATTTAGAGTCCATCAGAAGTCAACCATCTCCGGTGACACTTCTGCTTCCTCTAGCACTTTAACAGCCTCCAGATACGTAGGAGTACCGTGGACGGGGTGTGCTGGACCCGTCTTGTACTTCAGCCGCACACGGGAGTTATAAGGAACCTCCCCGTTATACGTGTTGCCTTCAACATCGTACAGACCAATGGTGTACTTGGACTTAAACTTGCGTTGTTTATTGCCCTCGTAATCCTTGATCTTGACACCCTGTGACGCCAGTGTTGCCGCATCGTCCTCTGACATGGTGATTGTCAGTGAAAAAGCGCCAGTGTCTTGACCGTTGTACACATCGTGCTTGGTGACGTTGCTGAAGTTTACTACACCTTCGATAACTTGACTTGACATATGAGATAATCCTCGTTGTTGAAAAAGAGTTCCCGCAGGAACACCTATAGTATCTCACGTTCAGGGTCTTTTGTCAAACCCTTTTTACGTGAGCGGTACTTTTTGTCATCTTTCTTTCTGTCCTTGTGTGCGCCTCCCTTGTTGTAATCGTGTTTGGCTACAGGATTCCACCGTCCTCCTGTAGTAACTCCTGTAGTATTACTCATTGATTAATCCTTTAGTTAATTCTTTAGTAATCCTTAATACTACTTAAGATGTTATCATAGTTCTCCTGTAATTGCAACACCTCATCCTGTGATAAATTACCACTATCAGGTATTGACTCCATGTTCTCTAGTTCCCAATGGGTCGTAATAGAGACTGTCAGACAATCTGTACATAGGTCATAGTGCAGCCCGTTGGCATCCTTTTTCACTGTTTCTATATCATCTAAGATAACGTCACACGCCTTACATCTCATCCGTTGTCCTCCGGTCCAAACACTTGTGAGTATGCTTTGCACAACTCGTTATAGCTCTTTGCCCTGTAGCGGTCCCTGATAACACCACGGGCCATAGCGACTACCGTAGCAAAGTCAATGAAGTTAAACTCAAACTCTGTCAGGTCTTGTATCATCTGCTCCTGTGACAGATCAGGCTCGTTGTAGTTATACATTTACAGATCCTCCTGTTTCGGTACTGTGTCCGTCCAGTGAAAGGTTAGGGCTATGTACACTGCTAGTGGAATCCACAGAGGCGCAGTGACAAACGCAAACATTACAGCTAATAATCTATACATATCAACCACCTAAAAACATATCTGCTAAAATAAAAATTACTAATGTTCCGACTACCATATATATCACACCGCCTCCTGTCCGTACCATCGCATAGGGATACCACGGGCGTCCCAATCGTCTGCCTTGTAATTGTAGTATACCTGATAACCTAACACAGGGTCAACCCTCTTACACTCGTCTGGCATACACTGTGGAGGGTCTGCAAAAGGCGTAACATCGCTGACAAGGGCCTTAGGAAGCCCACAGAGAGCTTCTAGGTGTTCAGCAATGGTTTTGTGTACCTTTTGATAACGTCGCTCATACTCGCATCCAAGGGCTTTTAGATGATGCCATGCCCAGATGTAAGCGTTAGCACTAGACCGCACCCAGACCGCACTGGGGTGGTTCTTGTGGGTGGCCTTGTATGCTGGTGACTCACCATCTAACTCGTGGTGAGCCGTTGACAGTAACTGGGCGGTCTCTAAGATCATCTTGACCACGTGTCGATCACATTGTAGCCTTGCGGCCTCGTGTGGGTCACGATCTAGGTAAAATATGTTCATGCTCTAGTCCCCGTGGTCTGTGGGTAGATAGTCCTCACCCGCTAATACTTCGTCGTTAATTATGTCCTCAAAGTATGCCACATTCCAGCCCTCACGTAAATCTCTGTCGCCTACTGTGATCTTGTCAATTTGCACAAGGTCTAGATAATCATCATTCGTGAGAGTCCAGTGTATAACTACGTCCAGTGTAGCCCACTCGCAATCAACCTGCACTTCCGTTTGATGCTGCCCGTATCGTTTGCTCATCGCTGATAGTTCTCCTTTGCATGTTCTACGTCTACAGTAACAAAACAGGCTAAACCCCTATCGTCCCATGCGTTACCAGTGAATTTGTAAAAGGCCCATGATGTCTCTACAGGATGCCACCCAACAAACTCTGCACTCTCTACAATCTGATCGCCTTCGTAATATTCACCCGAAAGCATACACGGATAATCCATTATAAACCCTCCTCGCTAAACATAAGCCACGCCACCACCACTAGGCAACCCATGCCCCACAACCATACTACGTCAGATTCCATGTGTCAAACCCCCTCGTACGCTTTGTACTCGCTCATTACGCTTAGTCGGACTATAACACAATCCAGATCAGAGTGTAAACGTATGTGCTCTATCATGCAATCTCTAGCCGCCCATTCGTCTGTGAATACTCCTTCCTCGTACCATTTGCCGTTGTTGTCGCTCCTGTAGTACAGGGCAAACGCTGGATAGCCCTTGTCGAATGTGTCAGCTTTCATGTTAGTAACCTCCCGTTAACTTTATGCTCAGATCTTGATCGTCTGCCTCAAACGTCAGGCCTAACATAACCAGTTTGTATATGCCAGCATAAAACGCATCATCTGTCTTATAACATATTACCATAGTCCTATCCCCTTATCGTCTGGTATCAATGTACACGTAAACTTCGTGGCCCAGTGCCTCTAGTTCTTCCCGGCGCTGATTTGCTACGTCCTGAGCATCATCTAGCGACCTACCCTCGGCTATAGTGACCCTGTGGTAATTGTCTAGCATTACCTCTACAGTAAACCTAGACGCTGGGCACGGTCTAAATACATTTATCCTTCTAATGTTCATTAGTCAAACCTACCTATTTTTGTCTCGCCCGTGTCATTATCACGTACCGCTGTGATCGCGTAAGGGTAACAGTACATAGTAAACCTGTCAAGGTAGCTTATCGTGGCGAGCGGTTCTAGGTCTGGATCCTCTGGACTCTGGTACGCTCCTGAGTCTGCCACAGTCCCGCCAAACGGGTACTGAAAGCCGCCGTGTCCGTATATCTCGTCCATCGCCTGAGTGACTTGATCCAGACTCTCGCCCTCCTGTGTCGCGTGGATAAAAAACTCTGGCAGTATGCCTAGGTACTCCCGTGTTACTTCTGGGTATACCTTAGATGGGTCCCAATTTACGCTGTAGTCTCTCATGGTCTCATGCTCCTGTGGTTGCGATTACGTCACGCTGTCGTTTTTCCATACTACGCCCGTGGCCTATGTAGGTGACTACGGACACTGTTTTATCCCAACAGGCGCGGCATGTGTCACACTTACCCGCCCGTGTGTAAGCTTCGCATACTACACTACCCTGTGGCACTGTGTCAAGGGTGGCTATGGTGCTAGTGGTACTGCCAGAGATAACTTCCCCTGTGATGCTGTCACTGGATAACCGAACTACCACATTCGGCAATGCTTCCAGACGCGCCAGCACTAGCCCAAACTTTGCAAATTTATGCATCCGTGTGGGTATCCAGTGACGAACCCACGGCGTACGCTCGCAAACCTCCAGCATTTTACGGGCTAACCTAATATCGTACATATCGCCAGAGTCAAACCACCGGAAGTATCTGTCATTGTCTAACTCGCGCACCATGTCATCAACCCAGCTATCACGCTTCCAGTCCTCGCGGTTATGCTCACGTGGCGCTTTGACATTCTTGAACCTGTAATTACCCGTAGTGGCGTAGCATCCGCTACACGCTGGCACTAGGTTACCCGTGTCATCCCTAGACGCGGGACAGGTGTCTAACGCTTGCAGTGACCATGATCTACACGGCATCTTGCTGGCCTTCGATAGCTTCAACATGTCTCTGGTTCTCCCTAGTCGATTGGTTTACCAGTAGACCCAGAGTGTAGCCTAGGCCTACCAGTAACACAACCCCCCTTATCCTACGTGATCCTTAATAAACTGCTGAGCGCTAGGCTTGGACTTCTCTTGCTCTACTCTGCTGAGTACCCAATCGCCTCCCGTTAACAGCTTTGCTACTTCTCTGGCCTCCTGTTGTGCACAGTTTTGTCCGTAGTTAAACAGCGTCAAATGTGCCACTGTGTCCCCCGTTGCTGTACTGATTCTAAACGTTTGCTTACTCATGGCCTCAGGCCTCCCTATTCGTTTAACTTGTGACCATAGTACCAGAGTCAGCCCTAGAGTCAAGTGTGAATATTACCAATCTTGTGTAAGCTCTAGGCCTTGACTCTCTGTCCTGTTGTATGCTTGTGGGTAGCCTGAGTGTAGCCTGAGGGTCCTACACTGGCACACACACTTTGTCAACGTGAATATTACACTTGTAAACGTGTGGCATCTGTGGTTGCGGCCCTAGGTTTACCCCATGCAAAACTCGTGCCAACTTTAGAAGCTCGCCTTTGGTATTATTACCTGTTGCATCGCGTGGCATCTTGTGTTAGGCCCTGAGATTGATAGGGGGGAGGGGGGTTGCCTTAGAATAATTATTGTTGTAGCCACTCAGGTTTGCAAGAGGGTAATTTTAGCTAAAACTAGGTAAAAATAACATAAGTTATTCTCTAGATAACCACCTGTTTTACCTTGTGTTTTATCCGGGGGCGGGACTACAGTACAAATAAGTACAAAAAAGACTTGACTTTTGAGTAAAAGTATGGTAAAATAATAGGCAGATACTAGGATATATTTAGTAGAACAGGAGTTGGGCTAAGTTAGTTACTTAACCGTTCGTATAGATCCCCTCTTCTGTTGCTTCCTAGGCAGGGGACTCATGCGAACTAGCGTTCAACATAAGGAAAAGGATAATGTCAGATGATGACACCCTAGCGCAACAGGCCGCTGAACGTAAAGAAATTAATTTACGTAAGCGCAAGAGAGGCAGACCTAAGAAGTCTGAGGTAAAGTCCAAAACTGCAGGCTCTAGAGGTAAAGTAGGCAGACCTAAGGGCGACGCTTCTATCATTAATGAGTACAAGGCTAGAATGTTAGCTAGTCCTAAGTCAGAGTTAGTATTACAAACTATCTTTGATGCTGCAACTAACGATGACCACAAGAATCAGGCAGCAGCATGGAAGTTAATCATGGACCGTATACTGCCTGTAGGGGCTTTTGAGAAGGATGTAATCAAGGATGCGGGACGAAGTGCAATACAGATTAACATCACTGGGGTCGGAAGTGCGTCTGTTGCTGATGGCTTTGAGTCGGGAGAAACATTTGATGGAGAAGCAGTGGATGTCACAGGATAAACTGGACGATGTACTAGAGGAAGCCCTTGGATACGTAACCAGAGTAGGTGATGCCACAAGTCAGCTTATTAATGTTGCTATCCTCTTCGGTGACAACGCTAATGAGTCCGTCTCAGGGCGCTCACACAGGCTAAAAGTTAAAAGTAAGGCGTGGGGCTGGGTTAATGCAGCTATTGACTTCACGTTTGATGAGAACCACTGTGAACGCGCGTACCTCAACGACGTAGCTAGGGCGGCAAAGACGCTCAACGAAGCCAAACCAAAAAAGAAATCAACTAAGAAAGGGGCGTAACAGTGCCTAGTATTTATGATGATGTAGTAAACGCGGGCGTTGGTTATACTGTAACAAGAGGGGATGCCGTTTTAGGACAAACTCTTATAGATGCAGGAACAGGCGCAGAGTTAGATGAGAGCCAACAAGAACAAATGGACTCTTGGGAAGAGAACCCTCTTTTTAAGAAAAGAATAGACCAAATATTAAGGCAAATTCAAGAAAAGAAAAAACTTCAGGAGTCTGCGGGACTAGCTGAAGGCGGCTTAGTTGAAGCTGAAAACTACGAAGACGGAGGTGAAGTCGAAGGTCCGGGCACAGGTACTTCAGACTCTATTGAGGCTAGGCTGTCTGACGGTGAGTTTGTATTTACTGCCAAGGCTGTTGAGCAGATCGGTGCTGACAACCTAATGGCTATCATGAAGGAAGCAGAGAAGCAGTACGACAAGCGGACATCTGAGTCAGAAGCCCGAAGTCTCTTTGGCAAAATGTTACGCAAGTGAAATACTTTAGTACCTCTGAGTTTAACTGCCAACACACAGGCGAGAACCACATGGAACCTGAGTTCTTGAGTAAACTAGACTCTCTCAGGGAGTACTGTGGTTTTCCTTTTGTTATCACCAGCGGCTACAGAAGCCCTAGCCACCCGTTAGAGGCCGTAAAAGAGATACCGGGAACACACGCGCAAGGCATAGCAGCAGACATAAAGACAACGAACTCTGCTCATCGGTATACGTTAATAAAAGGGGCCTTAGAACACGGCTTTACTGGAATAGGGGTCGCTGGTGACTTTATACACGTAGATACACGGGGTACTCTACCCGTGCTGTGGACTTACTAGAGCCTCTAAGGAACTCTAATCATGTTATATACTAAGCACACTACCCTCACAGACACTACTCTGACAACCCTGTTTGCGGTTCCTAGTGGGTATCACGCAGTAGTAAACTACGTGTTTGTAGCTAACCACAACGGCTCCACTTCAACTGTAGACTTATATTGGGACCTAGGCGGCGTAGCTCAAGTGTACATCTTTGACGGAGAGAGTATTAATGGTGGGACACAGGCAACACTAGGAAACGGAGGAGGGCCGCTGTTTGTTCTTCACGAAAACGAAACGGTCAAGTGTCAAGCAGGGGGAGTAGGCAACATGGAAGTAGTTGTCACCTTTGATCTGGTTGAAACCCCGGCATCACTTGTTAATTTTAACGGGAGCTAACGAATGAAGATTATTACAACAGCACTAATTGCAGCACTCTTGCTTGTTGCAGGGTGTGCGTCAACTAACTCACTGTACTACGAGTCAGTCCAGAAGACTGCAGAAGCTAACGCCAAAGCGGTACAGGCTAAGTTTGCTGCGCTGTCTAAGATTGCCTCCAGCGGTGACGGACAGGCTGCTAGCGCTGCTGTAATGGCCTTGGCTCTCACGAGTACTCCTAACTCACAACCCATTCCACAGAAGTCTGAGGCTATCCAGTGGGCATCTATTCTAGCGTCTCCTGTAACCTCTCTGGGTATGATGTGGATGCAGGCAGACTCGGCTAAGACTATGGCTCGCTACAACTCACAGGTTGATATAGCGCAGGTAGCTGCTGATGCACAGACTCAACAAACGCTCTACGGAAGTTTCTCTGACATTTCTAGTGCAGGCTTTACGGCTGTTAGCAATGTAAACTACACACCCTTTATTGAGGGCATGGTAGACTTGGGTACTACTGGACTGGACAACTTGACCACTATGGGTACAGCAGGGTTTGACGCTAACGTGGACTTGGGAACCGCAGGAATAACAGGCGTTGTTGACATGGGTACTGCAGGTGTTAACGGTATAGTAGACGTCGCTGAAACAGGTTACGGCGCAGTGCTAGACCTAGGAAAAGACAGTAACGACCTAATAGGACAAATTTGGAACAATCCTAATGCTGTTTGCTCAGTCTCTGTAGATGAAGCAGGAGAACTGACAGTAACCTGTGACTGATCTAAACGTACAGCTGTTGCCTTGGCAGCAGGAAGTCTACTCTGATCCTACTAGGTTCAAGGTAGTAGCCGCAGGACGTCGTACAGGGAAGTCGCGTCTTGCTGCGTGGATGTTGATTATCAACGCTTTACAGTCCGATAAAGGGCAAGTTTTTTACGTTGCGCCCACTCAAGGTCAGGCCCGTGACATCATGTGGCAAACCCTGATGGAGCTAGGACACCCTGTGATTGCGGGTTCGCATATTAACAACCTGCAGATCAAGCTGGTCAACGGGGCCACGATTAGTCTCAAAGGAGCCGACAGGCCAGAGACAATGCGTGGTGTGTCCTTGAAGTTTCTTGTGATGGACGAGTATGCGGATATGAAGCCCGATGTTTGGGAGCAGATCCTCCGTCCAGCACTGGCTGACCAAAAGGGTCAAGCAATGTTCATAGGTACTCCTATGGGCAGGAACCACTTTTACGAACTGTATAAGTACGCAGAACTAGGGGATGACCCAACGTACAAAGGGTGGCACTTTACATCATATGACAACCCAATACTTGACTCAGAAGAAATCGACATGGCTAAAAAGTCTATGTCATCTTATGCGTTTCGTCAGGAATTTATGGCATCATTTGAGGCCAGAGGCTCCGAAATGTTTAAGGAAGGTTGGGTACAGTTCGGGGAAGAGCCAGAAATCGGAGACTACTATATAGCTGTTGACCTCGCTGGCTTTGAAGAAGTAAACAAAAAACGGACGAAGAATACTAAACTTGATGAAACTGCAATCGCTGTTGTTAAAGTTAATCCTGATGGCTGGTACATTGATAACATTATATATGGGCGGTGGAGTCTTAACGAGACTGCCACCAAGATTTTTCAGGCCGTTAGAGACTACAGACCCGTCAGTGTTGGTATTGAAAAAGGAATAGCAAAGCAGGCGGTAATGTCCCCACTTATGGACTTACAGAAGCGCTACGGTACTTTTTTTAGAGTCGAGGAACTAACCCACGGCAACAGGAAAAAGACTGACAGGGTTATGTGGGCGTTACAGGGGCGGTTTGAAAACGGGTACGTTAGTTTAAATAAGGGTGAGTGGAACAACAGATTCTTAGATCAACTGTTTCAGTTTCCAGACCCATTAACTCACGATGACTTGATCGACGCACTAGCTTACATAGATCAGCTGGCACAAGTAGCGTACCATTACGATTACGAACTTGACGATCACGAAATTTTAGATGTTGTGGCAGGGTACTAATGGTTTTTAGAAGACTTAACACGTATGGCATTTACGCTATCTCTGCCGTAGTATTTTTTACTATGGGCTACAGCATAGCTTTACTTTAAGGAAACAACTATGGCAGAAGATATACTGAGTCCAGACCCTCTGATGATTGAGGAATCGCTGGAAGAGTGGGTGATTACCAAATGCGAAGATTGGAGAGATCACTATGAGTCAAACTATGAAGCAAGGTTTGAGGAATACTATCGGTTATGGCGAGGTCAATGGGACCCTACTGACTCCGAAAGAGCATCAGAACGTTCTCGTATTATCTCTCCTGCACTTCAGCAGGCTGTAGAATCTAGCGTAGCGGAACTAGAAGAGGCAACCTTTGGTCGTGGCAAGTGGTTTGATATTTCTGATGACATGATGGATAAAGACCGTCAGGATGTACAATTTCTTCGGAACAAACTAGCAGAAGACTTTGAAAAGACCAAAGTACGTAAGGCTGTGGCAGAATGTCTAATTAACTCAGCCGTATTTGGCATAGGCATTGGTGAGATCATCCTGTCAGAAGAAAAAGAGATGTCTCCAGCTACTCAGCCGATTATGGACGGACAGCTGACAGCCGTAGGTGTAAACATACAGGACAGAGTAACAGTTAAGCTAAAGCCTGTCATGCCTCAAAACTTTTTGATTGACCCTGTAGCAACATCTATTGAAGATGCTATGGGTGTGGCTGTTGATGAGTTTGTCTCTAAACACTCCGTAGAACTGCTACAGGAGCAGGGCGTTTACAATCAGTCCTACATTGAATCTGCTGCACCTGATACGGATCTAGAGCCAGATCAAGATCTTACAGTGTACAACGATGACAAAGTACGTCTGACAAAGTACTACGGTCTTGTGCCTCGTGAATTGCTTGAGGCTGAAGACGTAGACGTAGAAGAAGAAGGAATGTACGTTGAGGCTATTGTCGTTGTTGCTAATGGCGGTACGTTGCTAAAAGCTGAAGCCAACCCTTACATGATGCAGGATCGTCCTGTAGTTGCGTTTCCTTGGGACGTTGTTCCGGGGCGCTTTTGGGGTCGTGGCGTATGTGAGAAAGGATACAACAGCCAGAAAGCTCTGGACACAGAGTTACGCGCACGTATCGACGCCTTGAGCCTTACTATCCACCCAATGATGGCTATTGACGCTACTCGCTTACCACGAGGCGCTAAACCTGAAGTACGTCCGGGCAAGATGATTCTTACTAATGGAGATCCTCGTGAAGTCTTACAGCCGTTCAATTTTGGGCAAGTTGGTCAGATTACTTTCGCTCAAGCGCAAGCGCTTCAACAGATGGTACAACAGGCTACTGGAGCAGTCGATTCAGCAGGAATCGCTGGGCAGGTCAATGGCGAGGCTACTGCTGCTGGGATCAGTATGTCTCTTGGTGCTATTATCAAACGTCATAAGCGCACTCTGATTAACTTCCAGCAGTCTTTCCTGATGCCTTTTGTCACCAAGGCTGCTCACAGGTACATGCAGTTTGACCCAGAGCATTATCCGGTAGCTGACTACAAGTTTAGCGCTACGTCTACTCTCGGCATTATTGCTAGAGAGTACGAGATTACGCAGTTGACACAGCTTCTGCAAACAATGTCTCCTGAGTCACCTCTGTATCCTGCGCTGATCCAGAGCATTATTGAGAACATGAATCTAAGCAACCGTGATGACCTGTTGGCCGCTATGCAGCAAGCTAGTCAGCCTAATCCCGAACAGCAGCAAATGCAACAGCAAGCTGCACAGGCTCAAATGGCTCTTCAGCAAGCACAGGCACAAGCACTGGCAGGACAAGCAGCTGAGTCTCAAGCTAGAGCGCAGAAGTACCAGATTGAAGCTCAACTGGCTCCACAAGAGTTGGAGATTGATAAGATCGAAGCAATCACTAAAAACTTGCGTGAAGGAGATGCTGACGATAAAGAGTTTGAGCGAAGACTTAAGATTGCTGATCTAGCAATTAAAGAGAAAGCCAACGACGATAAACTACGAATGGGAGCGCCACAGCGTGTTAATGACACAAACCGAAATGAACAACCTCCTCAAGCAGATCAACGAGGCGTTTCAAACGCACTCAGGTCAATTGGAGGCTCTGGAGGCCAAGGTCAGGGAGTTGGAGGAGAAGGTTAATGCCAAAAGAGAAGGACCCAAAGCTAGCAAGAGCAGGAGTAAGCGGATACAACAAACCAAAGAGGACGCCTAATCATCCTACTAAAAAGTTTGTTGTGGTAGCCAAGGAAGGCGACAAGACTAAGACTATTCGTTTTGGTGATGCTAAAATGAAGATCAAGAAAGATCAGCCAGCTAGACGCAAGTCGTTTAGGGCTAGACACAAGTGTGACACAAGTAAGCCTAGTAAACTCAGCGCAAGATATTGGTCTTGCAAAAACTGGTAAGGAGATAGTTATGCCAATGGTAGGAAAGAAAAAGTATCCGTACACCGCTAAGGGCAAAGCAAAGGCTAAGGCGGCTGCAAAGCGAACAGGCAAAAAAGTAAAGAAGGCTAAAGGTTACTAAAGTGCCTAAGAAAAAGAAAAAGGCAAACGATGCGTGTGCAAAGAAGGTCAAGGCTCGTTACAAAGTGTGGCCTTCTGCTTACGCATCTGGTGCTGTGGCTAAATGTCGCAAGGTAGGCGCTAAAAACTGGGGTAACAAAAGTGGCCGTAAGAAAAAGTAAAAAAGGCGCAGCCCTCAAGAAGTGGTTCAAGGACGAATGGGTTGACGTAAAGACCGGGAAGCCCTGTGGACGCTCTGGTAAGGATAAAAAGAAGCGCCCGTACCCCTCGTGCCGACCTAAAGCGGTAGCTGATAAGATGACAAAAGCTGAAAAAGCCTCGTCATCTAGGCGTAAAACAGGCCCAGCTAAGATCAAACACTCTGTAACAGCCTCTGGTAAAAGGCGAAAAACTGCCAAAAAGAAGAAATAATGCTTGACTTTTGATTTAAAGTATGATATAATATACAGTGTACTTAGGTACATCTTATTAATAGAGACAACCTGCGAGGCCTCAATTGGACAAGGAAACACAAGAGTACTACGACAATTACTTTAGTCTTTTTCGACAGAAAGGCTGGACACAGCTAATGCAAGACTTTGGTAATAATGCTATGAGTATTAATAGCGTAGAAGCAGTTAAAGATGCTAACGATATGAACTTCCGTAAGGGACAACTAAACATATTAGCCTACTTACTGAATTTAGAACCTGCTATTACTAATAGCTATGAAGAACTAACTGAAAACCACGATGATTAAAGTATTTGATTTTCGTTGTACAAACGGACACGTATTTGAAGAATTTGTAGAAGCAGGTACTACATCCAGTAGGTGCGGATGTGGAGCCAACGCTACGAAAATTGTATCAGCAACTCAGCACATCCTTGATGGTGCCTCTGGGGATTTTCCCGGTAGGCACATGAAGTGGGTACGTGAACACGAGAAGGCTGGTCAATCTAAGCGGGAACCCTAACGGATAACTCCCATTTTATTTCTCCATAACCTAACTAGGCGGGGTAAGTTTATATATGTCACGCGCACAATTACTTGACGAGCGTCCTGAAGAACCAATTGAAACAACAGAAGAACTAGAGCAAGACGGCATTGAGGAGCCTGTAGAGGAAGAACCTCAAGAAGCCGAAGTAGAACTACCGGAAAAGTACCAAGGAAAGTCTGTAGAAGAACTTGTGCAGATGAACCAAGAGCTTGAAAAGTTTTCAGGCAAACAGAGTACGGAAGTTGGTGAGCTACGTTCCGTTGTTGACAGCTACATTCAGACACAACTCGCGCAACAAGCACCTCAACCACAGCAAACTAACGACGAAGAAGATGTAGATTTCTTTGTTGATCCTAAAAATGCTGTTGATCGGGCTATTGACAACCACCCTAAAATCCGACAAGCAGAAGCTGCTGCTTTTGAAAACCACAAGCAAGCTGCTCTTGGACAACTTCAGGTTAGGCATCCAGACATGGAGAACATCCTGAAAGATCCTAAATTTGCTGAATGGATCAAAGGATCAAAAGTCAGAACACAGTTGTTTGTAACAGCTGACCAGATGTACGATTACGATGCTGCTAACGAACTGTTTGATCTCTGGAAAGAGAGAAACAACGTAGCTAAACAGACAGCCTCTGTTGAAAAACAAGCACGTAAAAACACACTCAAGTCAGCCAACACAGGCGACGCCCGTGGAGCATCTGAAGGGTCACGAAGAAAAATTTATCGTCGTGCTGACATTATTAAACTTATGAAGACTGACCCCGAGCGTTATCAGTCCATGTCGGACGAAATTTTAAAAGCATACGCAGAGGGGAGAGTCAAATAGCCTAAAGGAGAAATATCATGGCTACTGCAACTTATCCCGGCGCGGCTGGTATTACCGCGAAAACAGAAGCAGCAACTTTTATCCCCGAAATTTGGTCGGATGAGATCATTGCCGCTTACCAAAAGAACCTGAAGATGGCTCCCCTTGTCAAGCGTCTGTCTATGACGGGCAAAAAAGGTGACCGTATTCATGTACCTAAGCCCACCCGTGGCGATGCCAACGCAAAAGCGGCTGACACTGCGGTTACGATTATCGCTAACACCGAAGCAGAGTTGACCATCGACGTTGATCGTCACTTTGAATACTCGCGTCTCATTGAAGACATCGTAGAAGTACAGGCTCTGTCCTCTCTGCGTCAGTTCTACACTGAAGATGCTGGTTATGCTTTGGCTCTGAAAGTTGACACTGACCTTATCAACGCTGGTACTGGTTTCGGTGACGGTACTCGTACTCAGTCTCCCGCCAACACTGGTGCAGATTGGGTTAACAGCAACAGCTACTACGTAGACGGTGCCAACGGCCTCGCTGCTTACGCTGTTGACACTGTAACGTCTGGTGACAACTTTACTGACCTCGCTCTCCGTGAAGCAATCAAGCTCATGGACGATGCTGATGTACCGATGGACGGTCGTTGCTTGGTGATCCCACCTGCGGCTCGTAAGTCAATCATGGGCATTGAGCGCTATGTATCTTCCGACTTTGTTGGTGGTCGTGGTGTTGAGTCTGGTCTTATCGGCAACCTGTACGGTGTAGACGTATACGTTTCTAGCAACGCTCCGGTCATCGAAGTCGCTGCTCAGAACACCGCGTCAACTGTAGACACCCGTGGTTGTATGTTCTTCCACAAGGATGCCCTTGTAATGGCAGAGCAGTTGTCTGTACGTTCTCAGACCCAGTACAAGCAAGAGTACCTCTCTACTCTGTACACGGCTGATACTCTGTACGGCGTTGAAACCTACCGTCCTGAAGCTGGCTTTATCATCGCCATCGCTGACGAGTAAGTTTGACACAGGGGGTCGCAATGGCCCCCTTTTCTTTCTGTTGTTTCAGGAGTAGTCTATGCCTATTTATCGTGGTGACGGTGGAAGCGCTGAAACTAGCAACAACGCGCTTGCCAACGAAGTAGCACAAGACGCCGCATCTGCTGCGAACAGTGCTACTGAAGCTGCGCTTAGTGCTAGTGCTGCCGCTACTAGTGCGTCTGCCGCCGCTACGAGCGAGACTGCTGCTGAAACTGCAGAAACAAACGCAGAAACATCTGAAACTAACGCTGCATCAAGCGCTACCGCAGCTGCCTCTAGTGCCACTAGTGCAGCCTCAAGCGCAACTACGGCCACTACGCAAGCGAGTGCGGCATCTACGTCTGCAACCGCCGCTGCGACAAGCGCGACTAGTGCTGCTACGAGTGCGACCAACGCATCGACTAGCGCAACCAGTGCGGCCTCTAGTGCAACCACAGCAACAACAAAAGCTAGTGAAGCAGCTACCAGTGCAACTAACGCAGCTACATCAGCAACTAATGCTGCCACCAGTGAAACTAACGCAGCTACATCAGCAACTAATGCTGCGACCAGCGCAACCAACGCCGCTTCTAGCGAATCAGCAGCAGCAACTAGCGAAACCAATGCTGCATCTAGTGCGTCTTCTGCGTCTACTAGCGCAACAAACGCAGCTTCTAGCGCGTCTGCTGCATCTACGTCAGAGACAAACGCGGCATCTTCAGCGTCTGCGGCCAGTACGAGTGCAACCAACGCAGCAACATCAGAATCAAACGCCGCTACGTCAGCAACAAACGCAGCCACTAGTGCTACTAACGCTGCTACGTCAGAGACAAACGCATCTAACAGCGCCACAAGTGCGGCTACATCAGCAACTAATGCTGCTACTAGCGAAACTAACGCGGCAACCAGCGCTACTAACGCAGCTGCATCATACGACGATTTTGATGATCGTTACTTAGGCGCAAAAGCGTCAGATCCAACTCTAGACAACGACGGGGACGCACTAGCTACCGGAGCCTTGTATTTTAATACAGGTGGTGCAGGCATGAAGGTGTATAACGGGTCTGCTTGGGAAGATATAGCAGGAACCGGAACCGTTACAAGCGTAGCTATGACTACGCCAACAGGTCTTACAGTTTCAGGATCTCCTGTCACGGGTAGTGGTACTCTAGCTGTTAGTTTCACAGCAGATTACTCCATACCAACCACGACAAAACAAGGGCAGTGGGACACAGCATACGCAGACACTAACGCGGCAACCGATTCTAACACGAACAATGCGATAGTTAAGCGTGATGCTAGTGGAGACTTCAACGCTCGGTACATAAATGCCGATTACCTGAACATGAGCCACCTCGTAGACACTCGTAACAGCGAAACAGTTTTCTTTAGCTCCACAGACGATTACATCCGCAAGAACAACAAAGAAGGAATGAAGGAGTCGCTGAACATTACGCACATTGCGGATGGATCAGGAGGCGGTGACTACGGCTCCGTGCACTCCTCCGGAGGCGCTACCGGTGGATACATAGGCTACAGCCTCAACGGTCGTGCGGTCTTCATGCACAACAACGGGACCACCACGGGCATCTACAACGACGTAAACAACCACTGGATAATCGTGGGGACGCACGGCGGCGCGACCGGTCTATACCATGCGGGTGCCCAGACGGGCTACACCTACGCTGGCGGCTGGCGGGTAACTGGTAGCATACTGGCTACTTCTAACATCTACGCCTACTACTCAGACGAAAGACTAAAGGATGTTGTAGGAAAAATAGACACGCCTTTAGAAAAAATAAAAGCAATAGACACTTTTTATTACACCCACAACGACACTGCGCGTGAACTGGGTTATGAAGGCTCTGAGAGACAGGTAGGCGTAAGCGCACAGTCTGTGCAATCTGTCATGCCTGAAGTTATTGGACTCGCTCCTATTGATGATGATGGAGAAGGCGGGTCAGTAACTGGTGAGAATTATATGACCGTGCAGTATGAACGTCTTGTGCCTTTGTTAATAGAAAGTATTAAGGAGCTTACGGCTGAGGTGGAGGCGTTAAAAAATGCCGCTTCCTAGCTCGGGTCAAATTGACCTCAATGACATTCACGTTGAAGCTGGTGGATCTAGCGGTACTCAAGCGGCGATTAACGATGCTGATATACGAGCGTTGATTGGTAAATCTTCTGGCGTTCAAATGGCGTTTAGTGAATGGTACGGAGCAAGCAGTGCGCCAGAGTTTGTAGGGAGTCACAGCAGGAATACTTCTGTTTACAGATTAAACAACATGGTTCCTGATTTGAGTTTAACCTCTATATCGGGAAGAACGTCTGGTGATTTGGTTATGATGGCCTTTTCGTGTGATGGGAGTCTCGGTTCTGAGCCTACTGTTACTGGATTAACAAGCCCATCTGTTCTTGCTTGGGACAGGTTCGGCGTTGGTTACGGGGTTATTGTGGGAACGTACAACGGAACAGACACTATTGAGTTTACTGGTGGAAGTGGACAGACCTCTGCTATTTGTGTTTCAATGTTTAGTGGAGTATCATCAGCATCTTTGTACGGGTCTGTAGCCACAGGCACTAGCGGGATGCCTAACCCACCCTCTTACGTTTTAGGATCAGGTAAAGTTGTGTACATCACGGGGCATTTGGATGATGACCTAATTACAGCAACGGCTCCATCAGGTTACACACTGTCGAATACTCAGCAGGCGTCTTACGGATCTCGACGCGCCACAGGAATGGACGCATACGATTTAAGTCCCGCTTCCAGCGGAAACCCCGGAGCCTTTGGTGGTGGGGGCAGTGACTACAGAGCAGCGTGTACTATTATTTTATCTTAGGTAATTATAATGATTAACTACGAGTTTACTATTATATCTCCACAGCAGTTAAAGGTACAGCTGCAGTATACCAAAGACGGTTTTCCTGACTACTGGATAAACACTCAAACTAACGACTTTAGTGATGAAAACCTGCAAACTGTCGCTCAAAACGGCGGTGAAAGAGCAAGAGCTTTTTGGGATGCTATTGCAGTATTGCCTGCAGAAGTAACGCCAGAGTCTACTACGGGTGTTGCGAAACGGCGTGTCAGTGTTGAAGAACCTGTTTACGACAGTCTTACTCACAAAACCTCATTTGAGTGGGTTGAGTCAGATGATGCTTTTACTCAAACGTGGACTGTAACAGAAAAAACCGATGCAGAAAAAGCAGAGGCGCTTACAATATGGCGTGAAACTACTACTGTATCTATGCGGCAAGCTCGTTTAGCTCTGTTAGAGCAAGGGTTGCTGTCTGTAATAGACGATAGCATTGCCTTAATTCCAGAGCCTAACAAAAGTAAAGTTTCTACTGAGTGGGAATACGCTTCTGTAGTAGAAAGAAACTCTGCATGGGTTGCTGTTTTGCAGCCAGCGTTGGGACTAACTGACGAACAGGTGGATGATTTGTTTAAACTAGCTGGTACACTGTAATGCTAGAAGATAATAGATTAGATCGTATTGAGCAAAAGCTAGATAAGCTCACCGAAGCGGTATCACAGATAGCTCGTGTAGAAGAGCAGATGCTGGCTGTTTTCAAGCGCATTGATAGGCACGAGAAGCGTCTAGACGATCAAGAGGATGACATTCAAAGGTTGACAGAAGAAGTCCTAGCTAACTCTTATTCTGTCAAAGCAGGCGAAAGAGTGTTTTGGATTGGTATCGCAACTGTAGCATCAGTACTAGGATATTTAATTAGATAGGGTAAACACATGACTGATTACACTAAAACAACGGACTTTGCTGCCAAGGACAGTTTACCTTCTGGTAACGCTAATAAGGTTGTCAAGGGAGCAGAGTTTGAGACAGAGTTTGACAACATTGCGACTGCAATTTCTACCAAGTTTGATAATACTTCTACGGTAGATATTAACGGCGGTGCTATTGACGGTACTACAATCGGTGCATCAACACCCGCAGCTGGCACGTTTACTGCTTTTACATCAACAGGAATTGATGACAACTCTAATGCTAACGCGATTACAATAGACTCGTCAGAAAGAGTTGGGTTTAACGCTACATCACCCTCAGTAGAAGTACACATTAGAGATCAGAACTACGGAACACTTAGTAGTTCTACTCCTGTTCTCCGTATTGATTCAAACTCTTCACTGGCAAGCAACAGCAAAATTGAGCTTACGGCTGGAGGGGGCACAGCTTCAATTTTTAGGTACTCAGATGATACAGACAACTTCTTAGCCATAGAAGAAACAGGCACTGGAGGAACATCGGGAATCAGGATTAACGATGCTGATTTAGGTGTTGGTCTTTTTACCGCAGGTAGCTCATCAAGTCCTGATTTTAAGGTTGATACATCTGGAGATGTGACAGTAGCCAATGATATGACAGTCGCTGGTGCGGTTGTAAAACTCACCGGACTACCTACTTCAGATCCTTCATCGGCAGGACAGCTGTGGAATGACAGCGGTACGCTAAAAGTGAGTGCTGGTTAATATGTGGCAGGCAATCATATCGCCAATCGCTAGTCTTCTTGGGCAGGTTCTTAAGAACAAGGCCGAAGAAAAGAAAGCGGTACATACAGCCAAGATGGAAGTGATTAAGAACACGGCGTCATGGGAACAACTCATGGCGTCTGCCAGTGCTACCTCGTGGAAGGACGAGTGGTTTACATTGTTGCTCTCAGCGCCTGTGGTTGCGCTTATGTGGGGTATTGGAATGAATGACGTAGAGATACTAGATCGCATCGGTATTGCCTTTGAGGAGCTTAATAGGCTCCCTGATTGGTATCAGTACTTGTTATTCATGGCAGTATCCGCATCCTTTGGTATTCGCGGGGCTGATAAGCTGCTCGCGTTGAAGGGGAAAAAGTAGATGGCTGACGAACGTTTATACGATTATACGAATCAGCGTGAAAAAGGCGATGCACATAACCTGTATTGGAACAACTTTTCTACACAGGTAACTGAATCAGAACTAAAAGAACGGTTTAACGCTGAAGATAACGGACAGTTGAGAAAGGCGTTTGGATCTTTTGACAATTATTTCGCGTACATGAATGAGCGTCAGGATCTCATTGACTCTGGACAACTAAAGTCAGATTGGTGGGATACGGGAGTTGCTCTCGTAGACCAAGGCATGATGTCTGAGTTTGAAAGCGACATGGATGATCGCGCCTTTGAACAGTCGGTTATAGGCAGGGGAGTTGATTTAGCTACTGACGCATACGCAGGTCAGGCCGAAGTTTTAAACAGCCTGTACTCTAAGTACACTGGTGAAGACTTTGTTCGTTACAACAGTGATGGCGACAAGTTTGAGTGGAATGGCTCATCTTTTGTTAAGACCGTAAAAATTGATGACAGCATTAACACAAACGCCCTTATCTTAGGGGCCATGTTAACTGGAGCAACAGCAGGGGCGTTTAGTGCTGCGGGTCTGACAGGTGCGGGCTTGGGTGGCGCTATAGGCAAGGGGGCTGCTGCGGCTACTTCTAACGCACTAACGCAGGCTGCGCTCACTGGGTCTATTGATCCAAGATCCGTGGCTGCTAGTGGAATTATGGCTGGCGTTAGCCCCGGTGGGATGCTCATCAAAGGCCTAAATTTTGTGCCCGACAGTGCCCTTGCTGGTGTACTTAGTGGCGCTACTAATTCTGCTATATCTAGTGCGATAACAGGATCAGGGTTTGACCTTAAGGATGTGGCACTGGCTGGGCTTCAGGGCGGCATCATCAACATCCTTAAAGACCTGTATCAAGACGCAACCCAGTTTGATGTAGGCTCTCGCATGGAGCAGATTGCGTATGAAAGAGAGCAACTAGGGCTGGACCCGCTGCTTGGTGATGCTCTTTATGAAGCGGCAATGGCTATGTCTGGAACAGGCGTTAGCGACCTAGCTGGTTTAGTTGGAGAAGGAGGGCTGATTCCGGGTTTAAATGCTGTTGACACGCGCTGGCTTACTAATCTTTTAGGGGGAGCAGAATATTTACCATCTGTATTTATAGGACCGGATGGAAAAACTTACACAGACGTTGAAATTATAGAAATGGGCATGGACCCTAGTGCTGTATACACAGCGACAATTAACGGACAATCAGTAGATGGTTTTGTTTCTGGCTACACAGAGCAAGAGATAACTATACTTGGTAAGGCTTGGGAAGGGGTTAAGGACAACGTTCCCGGTGTACAGAAGTTTGTCAACTTTGTAAATAATGGTCTTGACTCAGCCTCCAGAACGCAGTTTATAAATGAGCATGGATTTGATCCAAACGACCCCAATAATCTAGATGCCGCAAAAGATGTAATAATTTATGGGCCAATTGATGAAACCTATACGTTTAGCGACGATCCTCGCGGTGACTCTGAAGTTATTGGACAGGTGTTTTGGGAAAAAGACAAATACTCTACTGGTCCTGATTGGTCACAGCAGTTTTATGAGCTTCAAGAATCTGACGGAACTTCAAGCTACATACCGTACTTCCAAATTATAAAAGGTATTCAGGACGGTTACGAGGCTGGTTTGTCTGATGAGGAAATAAGGCTAAACCTAGTTGAGCAAGGCGTTGACCCTGAAGAAGTCATGATGCCTGACGGAGAAACAACGTTAGGGGACGCCATTATTGAGGGAATTTTGGGCGGTCTGCCCGATGATTCGGATTTGTTAACAGACTCAGTAACTGATGAAGAGTTTGTTTCAGACCTTTTGTTGCCTGATGACGAGTTGCCTCCAGAGTTGCCTCCAGAGTTGCCTCCAGAGTTGCCTCCGACATTACCGGGAGGAGACGTTGGAGGAAAACTCCCGGGAGTAAGCGGAAGACCGAAAAGAAGCGCCAGTTTTTCTCCAGCACAGCCTAGAGGTTTTTCTGCAGGAGTAGTAGGAAACTTTCCGCTAGTTGGGCGACAAGAGTTTCCTGTTGAAAACTTTTTAGCACAGTACTACGCATCACTACAACAGCCTCAGTTACCAACCCAAGACGCAGGGATTGTAGAGTCTTTGTTTGAAGGATACATTTAATGATGACCTATTTAAATTTAATGAACAACGTGCTTAGACGTATACGTGAAAATGAGGTGGATAACGTACAAGACACCACTTATTCTAAAATGGTGGGTGACTTTATCAACGATGCTAAAAGGCTGGTAGAGGATGCTTGGGATTGGTCAGCGCTGCGTACTACGCTGTCTGTAGATACTGTAGCAGACACTTTCAGCTACATTCTTGTTGGTTCTGCTAATCGTGGTAAAATCCTACACGCTTATAACGACACAAACGATTGGAACCTAGAATACCAAACTCCACTGTGGTTCGATCAAAAATATATGTTAGACACGCCTCAGTCGGGTTCTCCTAGGTACTACGTATTTAATGGAGTAGACGGTAATGGAGACACACAGATAGAAGTTTACCCAAAGCCCGACGCTGCGTACACTCTTAGATTTAACGTCATTCAGAGACAGGGTGACTTAACTAGCAACGCAGACGAACTAAGTATTCCTGCGATGCCTGTTATTCACATGGCTGTTGCACTGCTTGCGCGTGAGCGTGGCGAAACTGGTGGAACATCAGCGCAAGAGTACTTTGGAGTTGCTGACCGCTATTTGTCAGACGCGATTGCTCTAGACGCTCAGAAGCACCCAGAAGAAGTTATTTGGTACACTCCTTAAGGAGACTAGTGCATGGCACAACCACTACAAAGCATTAATCTACTTGCGCCGGGATTCAAAGGAATCAACACCGAGGACTCTCCGATTGCACAAGATTACTCGTTTGCTGACATAGCTGAAAACGCTGTGATTGACAAGCGTGGTCGTATTGCTGCGCGTAAAGGTGTCAGCGTAACGACAACAAACAAAACAGCGCTTGGTGTAGACCACATCAACAAAATA
>Ga0098055_1000219_pt1 | contig 36991 bp, 30 predicted proteins | sample 17_taG_FD_75107 | JGI IMG/M metagenome (GOLD analysis project Ga0098055, IMG submission 75107) | Marine viral communities from the Subarctic Pacific Ocean - 17_ETSP_OMZ_AT15314 metaG | ecosystem: Environmental > Aquatic > Marine > Oceanic | place: Pacific Ocean | collected 2015-01-18 | reverse complement strand
TTCATTTTCCCCCAGTTTCATAGTTTAGTTGATCATCTTGTTCTTTTAGAGTAGTACGTCTTGCTCTATCATGAAGTTGCTTGAGTGCTTCAGTAACTTCGGGAGTTTCTTCCCAAGTCCAAGTTTCACCACCCTTTCCAGTAAATTCTTTTTTAGTCATGGATTTAAAGTTTTGTAGACGGCAGAGATGCTCATGTGTCCGTGAATGTATCCTGCAAGGATTATAGCAAAGACCGACAGAAATATCAAGCCCGTTGCGATTAGGTTAGGCAACGGTGAGATCATTAATTGTGTATTTGTTTTTTCTGAGTTTATATCGTTTGATGTGTGCTTGTCTGTGTTCATTACAATCAAAATGGCAGATTCGATCTTCATTTCCGTCCCTATATTCTAAACGATAAGGGAATGCTTTGAATGGATGCATTTCTTCAGGAGTTAGATTCTTTTTCTTGGGAGTTTTTGTTGAACTCTTTACCTTCGCTTTGCGAGTTGTAGTAGTCTTCTTTGCTGGCATTTTTCTCAATCATTTTTTCATGTTGTTGAGCACCCAAATTATCTAGAAAGTCATTAATCATTTGAAACCTTTTATTCAAACAGAGGAAAGATAGGAGGGACACTACCATAATATCCCAATTGATAATATATGTCAATTAAACCATGTAATGATTGAGTATCTAACACCTTCAGTTACTGGTAAAATTTGATGAGGGAATAAAAAATTAGACGGAAATACAATCACAGATCCTTTTTTTAGTTTGTATTTTTGTATATTGTCGAAAAATGAAAACTCTCCTCCTTCATAATCATCGTTTAATATTATAGAACAAGAAAGTTCTCTTGGAAATCTCCTACTACTATCTATATGTTGCTTATAAAATTGTCCCTTTGTATATCGTAAAAGGTTATATCCAGAATCTTGATCAATTCTTAATTCAGGATAAATTTGCGATTCTTCTTTTACAATTTTATTCATATAATTGCAAATATCATTATCAATTTTTTTTCCTTTTTCAGAATATTTGGAAACAGTAATATTAATATCAGAGCAATTTCTCACTTCAGGTTCAAGACCAGACGAAACTTTACTTTTTGCCCATTCCGTATCATTCCTATACTCTTCAATAATCTCATCACAAAGTTTATTTGGAATAAAATTTTCATAAACATGAATATATTTTGAAAGATAGTTAAGTTTATTTTCAAAATAATTGTGCTTATATATTCCAGAACTTTTTACATAATGTAAAAATGTCTGAGAATAGAAAGATCCTTTATATTCATTTCTCCAATGCAGAACTTCACCCTCAGAATGAAGAATGGCATCTCCACTAGTTAACACAATTTCATGAACTTCTCCTATTTTATCTTCAATATAAAACTCCCATTCTTGATCACCATCAAGATGAACTGTTAAACAAATTTCACAAGATTTTCTATCAATATGTTTTTCTAAAATATTTCCTTTTTGATATACTCTTGTATAAGAATATGAAGGTAAGATTCTTTCTTTCAGAATTTTAGATACTTTTGATGTTTTTGTAGACAAAAGTTCTACGAATGCTTCATGATTATGATAAGCATATGCTCCTTTTACATGATCATCTGGTTGAGTTTCATTTGGATTATTATCACAAAAATCTTTAAATTCTTTAGATAATTTTTTTGCCTTATTTTTAGATATAAAATTTCTTATTATAAAAAATCCAAGTTTATCAAATTGCTTTTTCATTTTTTAAAATTTATTCAACTTCTTTACTTAAGTTTTTATAATATGTATCAATTTTTTCTCGAAGTTCTTTTGCCATTTTCATAGAACGTCTCCACATAAAATATTTTACAATTGGATTTTTAGGGTCATTTATAAACCACCAAAATTTTCCATTAAATTTATTTCTAAGATATCTAGTAAAATATACAAATGCTTCTGCTACATTTGGATCAGTGATAATAAAATAAAGTGAAAATCCAAACAATAATAATCCCAGATATTCTATAGTCATCAATGAAACTCAGAATTTCTACGACGATCAAGATATTCTAAAATTTCTGCTCTCCATTCCATCAACTCAAAGAAACATTCTTGATTGTGAGCACATTTTCTGAGTTCATGGTCTGGTTTCAGTACACTTTCATAAAAAAGTCCAAGTGCATCTTTGCTCTTTTGTTGTTTATCAGTCATAGAAATTGTTCAAGAGAAGAGGTTGCTTTCTTTTTAATTTTAGAATGTTTTTTAATATAATCGAGTGCCTGTTTATACGTTTTCACACTATGCACTTGACTACCATTATGTATAATACAGAACCCTTTCTTCTTTCCTGCTAGTGGAACAGCAGCCCACATTCCATCCTTTGAACAATATCCCAAAGGATCTCCTTTTGTCGAATTTAAGATACCGGGATTAGGAATAAATGGTTTGAGAAAATTTTCCATCAAAATACTGCCGTAACACCAATGATACGAGCATTAGGATTTCTTGCAATTGCAACTTGCTTTGCTTCCTGATAGTCCCGCGCATGGACGGTCTCAACAAAGACCTTACCAGCAACATAGAGTTTGACTTCGCAAATCATGGGGTGTTCCTTTGGTTACTTTTGTAGTATAGAGCAGAGTGGGGCAGAGTGAAGGGGCAGTGTGCCAGTTCAAAGATTGTCTAAGAATGGCACTTCATACTCCAATAGTTCTTGCGGAGGACTAATAAGATTAGAAGACTCTTGAATTGTACGATCACCCCAAGACCTATGATTGCTATGAGAAAATAATTTTAAGTCAATCTTATTATATTGATTATCAGTCGAACTCAGAAGAACATAATCTTCACCCTTATTTCTTGTTCCAGAGATACGAAGATCTGCATTCTCCTCCTTTGTCACTAATGTAGTGGAGCAGCACATAATAACCCACTTCCGAAATACTGCAAAATCCTTGTACATTTCGTGATTGTCTAAAATGTATCGACAGACAAATTGAGGACGAAAAATATGATCTTTAGTGCAAATATACTTAGGATCATTCATTCTTCCCATGAAAGCATTTTCCGTAATCAAACCTGTTGGAATAGAACAAGAATGAATAAGGTCGTAAAATGGACGTGTGATAGCTCTTGCCACGTCTTTGTCAGATTTTTCATCATTCCACCATTTAATGGTATCATTGTCCATTGTGACTTGATAACATCTCTTTGCGTAGATTTCAATCTTCTTTCTACTTGATGCTCTAATTGTTCCAAGGCGATCAATTGCACCTTGCATTGTAATCAGTGTTTTTTGCATAATAAAAAAAATTGTTTATATGGGACTTACACGCATAACTAGCGTTGCCCAGAGATTAACGACGGATGACAGATACTGCAGCATTCCCTTGCACAAATACCTCCTCTACGATACTCTCAAGGCGTTTAGCAGTGGCAATTCCCACATTCTCATAAACTGGTACATGCACCACTCCAAACGCTTTAGAGTAGTTTCTAAGGTCTCCTGAAACAAGTTCACCATTCTTGATTTTTTCACGATCATTGGCATCAATACGAATGACTCTACCAATTGTTTGACACATTTGAATCACATCCATATTACGCATTAGAATACATGATGTAAGTCCAGGACAGTTGATACCTTCAGACAAAATACTATAATGAAGAATAATAAATTTTTTATCAGAATCCTTACCATATGATGTTAACGTTTCAAAGAACACATCACGGGAGACTTTAGTATCATTAATAAATGCACCATATTTTGATGTAATCCAAAGAACATCATATCCATAAGAACGAATCTCGGACATGAATTCTGTTTCTGCAAGCATTCTCATCAATACTTTAGTATTTGGTGCTGCAACTAAAACTTTTTCCATATTATCTTCATTGACAATCGTATCCAGAAGAGTCATACAATCACGATCTGCGCCAAATTCACGATCACGTTCCATATTGATCTTATTAAGACGAATCTTAGGAGGTAGAATAATTCCGGTTTTCACAAGTTCAGGTGCAGGAACTTCACTAATTACCTGACCATAAACTTGTCCATTATTCATACCTGGTTTGAAAACAGTAACAGAGTGTTTAGGAGTAGCAGTAAAGAAATAACAACGATCTGCAGAATGAGAGAAATACTCAGTAGAACTAAAGAAGTTCTTCTTCACTGAATTATGTGCTTCATCAAAATAAATGGTATCAATTTTAATATTTGCTTCTTGAATCTTATGTAATGAGTGATATGTAGTAAAAAAGATACAATGTTCACCAGAGGAATTTACAACATTTGCAAATGCATGAATGCGATTTGATTTGGTTGTTGCATAATGTTCTGTTTCACCACTATGAACATGAAGAACGTTTGCATTATTTACATGCTCAAGAAACTCACTACATAATTGCTCTGTAAGTAAAATACGAGGAGCAACTACCACAATATTGCGTGGAGTGGTAATACTAAACCGACGTAGGGCATCATAAATCATGCACATGGTCTTACCACTTCCAGTAGGAGAAATGACTTGACCTTTGCTGTAAGACAGCATACGGTTAGTAATCTTTTCTTGATGGGGAAGCAGACGAATCATGTAGTGGTTTCAATGTCCTTATAGTATACCACTAAAAAACCCTCTGTATAGAGGGTCTGTAGACAGTTATTTATTTGGAAGCAATTAACCTGTATTAGCCTTTATATTATTATCTTTAACGGGGACAAACCTAGTCTACTGTTGTTTGGATGTTTTGTCAAGTATTATATGTATCAATCTCAATTTACAGGTAGATTAGAAGTTATGAATAATCTGTAGGTGGATAATCCAGACATTCCACTCTCTGGTGTCACAGTCACTTGTATAAATTTAAGATTACCATCCACCGGATCATCTACTATATCCTCTATAGCACTTCCTAAGGTTACTATTCTTGCATTATTACTAAGGTTGGAAACTAATCCATAGTGTGTTGTGAAAGTGCTAGAAAAATCATTATTTGTTATAATAGTCATTTTTTCTGTAGAGAATTTCTCATTTAATGATATACTTACACTACAATCAAGTGATGTAATATTAGTATCTCCGGTTATATCATGTCTATAAATATAAGTTGCGATTCCAGCAGTAGCAGTAAAAGTGCCTCTATCAGGAGTAAACTCAACATTTGAAATTCTTAAGTAATCTGTATTACTGCTGGTTCTAATACCAATTCCAGAATTAAAATACATTCTTGATGCAAATGTACCCAAACCAATGTTTTCTGCTTTTAATTGAGTAAGAGCAGAACCAGTACCAACGAACTTAGATGCTGTTATGATTCCTGCAGAAGTATTGACATTAAAATTGGTTGTATCAATATTAGTGTCAGATATATTTGAAAAATTTAATTGAGTAAGGTCAGAACCAATACCAACGAACTTAGATGCTGTTATGATTCCTGCAGAAGTGTTAACACTAAAATTGGTTGCATCAACAAAACCATCAACTATATTTTCTGGTTTTAATTGAGTAAGAGCAGAACCAATACCAACGAACTTAGATGCCGTTATGATTCCTGCAGAAGTGTTAACACTAAAATTGGTTGTATTAAGAGAACCACTAACTATATTTTCTGGTTTTAATTGAGTAAGGTTAGAACCAATACCAACGAACTTAGATGCTGTTATGATTCCTGCAGAAGTATTAATATTAAAATCAGATGTCTCAAGAGAACCACTAACTATATTTTCTGGTTTTAATTGAGTAAGGTTAGAACCAATACCAGAAAAATGTCCTGATGTTACAATTCCAGTAAATTTAGCATTTCCAGATTGATCTATAAAAGATCCTGTTTCGGTACCTGCACCACCTTGACTAAATCCAACTTGAAAAAGACGACTAGGGCTCGCATCTCCATCTGTTAATCCTACTCCAATATTACCAGAAGTTTTTAGATTTCCTGAAAGATTTAGTGATGTTCCGGATATAGAATTACCAGTTATAGATCCATGTACACTGAAATCTCCTCCAATGTAAGCATTTGAAGTAATTGTTGATGTTCCAACAACTTCAAATGTTTCGGTTGGATTTGTTATTCCAATTCCCAACTTACCACTTTGAGTAAGAGACATCATTACTGTATTAGAAGAGTAATTAATCCAATTAAATTTTTTGTGAATAGATGATGCTGGTCTTAATAAGAAATTGAAATTACCTGGAGCATAATTGTAAAGATCGACAGAATTCAATCCAATTTCATCAAAAGCTACATCAGGATCGGTACGATTGGTTTCAATAATAAAATTATTACCATTAAAAGTTGTACTTCTCCCAATAACTAATCTTGATATGTCAGTATCTGAAGTTATTTGTATTTCTGCTTCACCAGATTTTCTTACATGAAGATCAGCAGTTGTAGATGTCGTACCAATTCCGACAAAATTATCAGCAATTATTGAATTGCTAGAATATAAACTCGATACTGTTGATACACCTAAATTGGAATAATCACTATCAATTGAAGTAATATTAATTTCAGCATCAGTAGTTAAATCTTTTGCCGAAGTTACAGTACCAATAAAATTTCCATAAAAATCTGCTGATGTTATACTTGTTCCTGCCGATATACTTGATGCCGTTATAATACCAGTGGTGTTTATATCACCAAACCTGTCAGCAGAAATTGTTTCGTATGCAATATTTTTGGCATTTATACCAGTTAGATCAGAACCAATACCAATGAATTTGGTAGATGTTACTACGCCTGTAGCATAAAGATTTGATGTACTTAAAATACCAGTTAATGTTACATTTCCTGCACTACTAATACCTACACCAGAAATTAAATTTCCAGTTAATGTACTACTAGAACCTACTTGTAGAGTAAATCTAGGATCTGTTGTTGAAATTCCAACATAACCTGTATTATAAATGCTTGTAAATCCTAGTCCAACATCAATATCAACCCACTGACTTGTTGGAATATTTTGAAGATATTGTCCATCCCCATAATAAGTAACAATTCCAGACGTTGCTGTTATAATTCCAGAAGTTACACTAACAACACCAACATTTATTCGTGAAAATGATCCAGTTCCAGTATCATTACTGGATATTAAAGAATCAGTTTCTACTACATCTGCATATAATGTTCCACGTAGTTTAATATTTCCTCCAACATCAAAAATTTCACTGGGAATTGTAGATCCAATTCCCACTCTACCTAGAGAGTCTACAATGAAATTGTCATCATCAACTTGAACTCCATGCCTAAAATTGAATGATTTCTTAAAATTTGCCATTATTACAGACTTTAGAGTTATTTATGGAAAATTGTATAATGTATTAGTCAGTTAAATTATTCTCATTATATAATATAATGCATAATATGGAGGTAAGTTTTTGTTAACTCCATTGTTACCACTCACACCTGCATGAGCAGTGTCACCACCATGATTATGTCCACCAGCATCTTGGGAACTTGCTGTATGAGCATGACTTGCTTGTGCAGATATTTGCTCGGTCGGGATCGTTACTGAAGAAGTTACCGTATGGTCATGCGCTGGAACGGTACCGCTTCCTGAGAACGTATGACTGTGAGACCCGCTGCTCCCTGTTTCTTTGGTTTCGTGTCCATCATTAGTATCGGGTTCACTAGTATTTGATGGTCGTTCACTCCTTGTGCCTTTTTCATAACTATGCTTGTGACTTCCACCTTGACTTGATGCTCCTTGAAAATCTATCTGCTCGGCCGCTTTAGTAGCTACCTGTACACTAACACTACTATTGGTGTGCGTGTGCGGATGATCATGACTTGCATTGTCACCTGCCACCTGCACTGGATGATCGTGCGCTTCGACGCCTGTAATTTGGTGATTATGATGTATAAGTTGAATATCTTTCGATCCACCCTCTCTCAGGGTATTAGTTGTTACATTTGATCCAGTATTAGAAGATGATCCAATTACAAATTTGTTTGTAAGATTTGGCACATTAAATGTATTACCAGATTCACCATAAGTATTGCTAATAATTGCATATAAAGAACTATATGTTGATTTAGATAATGATCGTCCGTCACATAATACCCAATTTGTAACAATAGATCCATTAACAGTTCCCGTAGGAAGATTACTAGATGTTCCTGCCCACAGAACTATACCACCAATAGGAGTTATATTAGGAATTTCAAGATAGTTTGCACGAATTGTTCCACTTCTATCACCAGGAGGAACATTAGTTCCTTGTCCTCTAACTTCTAAATCTCCAAGAATCTTTGTAGTTTCATTAATATTGACCTCATCACCGGAACCAGCATTTAAGGAAATATCACCATTATTAGCAGTTAAAGTTACGGTAGTACCAGCAGTTGCAGTAATAGCACCAGCAGTTGCAGTTAAGGTAGCATTGTTGCCAGCAGTTGCAGTAATATTATCACTTGATCCAGATGATGTAAGTGTTAAATCTCCATGAGCAGTAGATAAATCAAGACCTGTAGCACCATTTCTTGTATCAATTGTATTGCTATTTGTGTCACCAATTTTAACATCGCCAATAAATGCTTTACTAAATGCTTTTTCAGATGTGCCAATATAAGAACCACCTTCTCCATCTTCATCTTTGAAATCAAATTGAGGAACAATTCCAGTATTAAGTTGTACTTGCCCAGTTACTACAAGTGTTCCTTTAATGTATGAATTTCCTCCGACACCTATACCACCTTTAAACACTGCAGATCCAGTATTTTCATTAAGAGCACCACTAGCAAATGTAACTCTAAGTTGTCCATTTAATGTTGTTTTACCTTTAACTCTCAGTTGACGTGTCATTGTGACAGGTCCATCAAATTGTGATAGAACAAATCCAGATGTTCCACCCTCAACAATAATTCTTTCCCTAACAGTTACTTCATCAAAGGCAACACTCAATTTTGAGGGATCTTGTCCTGTTATTGTTGGTTTTGGAATATCATAAGAAATTGTTTCACCAGAAGCAGCGGATACTTTTGTATTACCATTGTAAGTATCACCACTACTATTCATACCAGTGTAAACAACAGCACCTCCAGATCTTTCTTGTGCTTGTACGAGGAAATCTTCCCTCTCACTTAGAGTTTTAATTTGAACTTGAGGTAATGCAGTCGAATAGTTGCCAGGACCATAACCAAGATATTCAAATGTATGTGCAGAAGCTCTACAAATACTTGGTCTTCTAAATTCAACTGGAACAGTTTTTATTTTCTTAAATAAATCACCAGCTTTATGATTACCTTGCCTTGTTCCGAGATAACCTCTCGAAACTATTGCAGTTCCAGATGCATTATTACTAGGACTATTAACTTCTCCACTGATTCTAAAAACTTCATCATTGATTTGAATGAAATCTCCAAGATTAAGTCTCTTATTAATAAACTCACCACTTAAACATGTAAATGATATTGATGATGTATTTCCTGCAGAATAATCAGATGTAAGTTTAAAATAATCGCCATCGTAGAATGGAATGCCACGAGAAGCATAACTTTCAGTTCTAATATCTGAAATTCCTTCATTAGATGAAAGTCCATGCTTTAAAATATATCCATTACTTACAGATACAGGTATATTTTCCTTTGCTCTCACATTAAATTGTATTGGGGATTTTACATCTTGAACAATGTAGTCTCCAGCACTATTATTTGAAGAATCTATAACTCTAAACTGATTTCCCACAGATAAACCATGACTTTCCTTAGTTGTGAAAGTCACAATACCAACAGATACTGCGGTTTCTCCATCAATGATTGTTTGACTAACACCAAATACTGTATTATCAATTTCAACTGAAGGTCCTACTACAAATGCATATCTGTTGTCATTTCCTTGTAATGATGAATCTCCAACAGTTCTTGCAATTCCAATTGACTTTTCTCCAACACTAGTAATTCTGTGATAAGAATCGGATATTTCCCCATCACCAATTATCTGTATAACGTCTCCAATATATGTCGTAATGCCAACAGTACTTAAAGTTAAGAATGCATTACTTTCACCACCAATAATAGTAATATCTGGATATAGTTTCTCATCATTAAGATGTCCAGATCCCCCTTCTTGAATTAAAATTTCAGTTACTGGATTAGTAAGTCCACCACCAGAAACTGTTACTCTTCCTGTTGCACCTTTCCAATATTCTTCTGATTGAGATGGGTGTGTAAAAAGTTTTACATTGTAATAAACACCATCATTATGACCACTTCCGCCAGTTAAAGTTCCTCCTACAGCACTACCTAATCCATGAGGAAGTTCAAAATTAAGAGTTGGAGTATTGGATGTAGGATTTGCAATTGAAGAAATTTCTAATCCAATATTAAAATCTTTACAAAAAATATCTACGGTTTCTTTAGTAATACTTTTCTTAAGATTATTTGTTACAACATCTCCAATTGGAGATCTTTTAGCAAAAGTCTTAGCAGAAAGTGGATTTGTGTTATAATTATCTCTATCAAATTGGGGATAAAGATCTACAGGTGTTTGTGTAAATTTATTATCAGAGAATATACCCGGCAATTCATTTGCAGCATTTAAAATGTACAAATGGTAAATGCCATCCTTTTCATCTTTAATATAATCTGAAATAACATCATTTCTGTAAATATAAAGATTTGATTTAATATTATTTCTTTCAAATACAGGAAGTTCACTTACCGTTCTAGTGAAAGGTTGAATAGTACCCGGATTATGTGTAACACCAGCAATATCGGATTGGTTTACAAAGAAAGTATATTCATCGAAAATACTTTCAACTGTAAATGATCCATTAAATCCTATATTAAATTGTCCAGTAGTTGCTTCATTACTATCTTTAATTTTTCTTACTATAACGATGTCATTTATCGATAGTCCATGTGGACTTTCAGATGTGTATTTAAATTGACTTGCAAGTTTTTCTGCTGTTTTGATGAATCTAGAATTTCTATTATATTTTGTATTTGATAATGACAATTCTGTTCTAGATCCTACATTAAAAGGAATATCATTATCAGTTAAAGCATCAGTAGATTTAGACTCTTGCATTATAAATCCAATCTCAGGATTTTTGGCGTTATCAGATTCTTTAGGTATAACTACTCTTATCTTATAAGTCTTTTCATCAAGTGATCTTTCATCAGCAACTCTACTAACATATGCTAAATCTGTAGATTCTGAATATTTTGTGTCGTCTGTTGGATCATATCCTATTCCACTGTCCAAAAATGAATTATAAATTTCATTATTATTTCCAACATTAATATACCATTGACTATTAGTCTCATCCCATACTAATGGAGATCCAACATCTCCCGCATTTTTGTCAGATACTCTACTTTTAATTATTAAATCTCCTCCAAGACTTCCACCATAAGATGGTACTCCTTCACCTAAAAATGCATAAGTATAAGAAGCTGCTAATTTTATATATTCAGAACTTTGCAATCCATCTGGATTGCTAACTGCATTATAAGTATCTGTTGATTGTGTAATTGCAAAATAAACCTGGTGCTCAACTAAATTTTCAGGAAGATCGCCTTTTTTACTGTTGATAATTATTCTTTCGCCAGTAGAAAGATTATTAGTGCCAATGAAAAAATGATTATCATTGATAATATTAGTTACAGAGTATTCTTTAGAATGCCTATCTTGTTGATTTGAGATAGAATTGTTACCCATCATGTAAATAGGTGCAGAATATTCTATACCTGAATGTCTTAAATATAATAAATCATTTTCTTTTGCGCCTATTCTAAATCCCTGCGTAAGAGACACTGGAACAGCACTTTCTGAAGTAAATCCATATAAGTAAAGTTTATTACTGTCGGCAACAGTTCTAGTTTTAACAACATCTAACGATAACCATTCAATTTCATCTTCTATAGATATGTCTATTGATCTTGGACCAATAATACCTGTAACATATCCATGATCATCTTTATCAAATGATGTATTTTTAAATCCATCAGACTTTAATGAAATTTGTCCAAAGTTTGAGTTTGAGTTTGTAATTGAAGCATCAGCTCCAGAATTCATATCAAAATGATATGTAAATCCAATAGCAAAAACCGAAACAGCTTGAATGAATGAATCATTAGACACTTTGATGTGACTGCTTTCCCAATTTGGTCTATAGATTGCATCTTGATCTAAGTGATAAACTTTATTACTACTTGGAGAAGAGGCTCCTGCTGGTAAGGATCCTCCATGAACTTCAGTATACTGTAGAGAATCATAAGTTCTCGTTTGTTTATTATATTTTGCGAATGCACGATCATCCTTTTGAAGTGATACTGCCGTAAATTGAGCCACCACCATGGATTTGAATCCAGAACATTTGGATCCATCAGCGTGCATTCCATTCATACCCCAAACAGAACGAAGTGAGATATTGAAAATATATGGTGATGCACCAGCAACGGTGTCAGTCTCTACCGTGGCAGAAGCATTATCAAGAGCAGGTGATGCCGAAAGATTGATCGGAATTTTTTCCAATAAATACGTAAACTTCGTATCGCTAATAATATCTTGAACAAATGTGGATACATTATATGTACTACTATCAGTAGTTAATTGATTATTTCCTACAGTTCTACCAATACCACGTATTCTAATTGGAGTTCCAGAATTTAATTCATGTGGAGTTGTAGTTGTTACGGTAATACGAGCACTTGGTACAGTTCCATTTCCAGATATTACATTATCAATTATAATTGGATCAGCTCTAAATGCACCGACAATTTCCCATTCTGGTGCTTTTTTAGAAAAAGATGTTGAAGAATTTGGAAATTTTGAGGAGTTTTCAATCTCTCTATAAGAATTGTATGCATTACCAACCTTATGATAATACATATCAAGATCAGTTAATTCTCCATAAGCACTTCTATTGATAGGAGTGACACCATCACAAAATTCAAAACAAGTTAATTTGTGATGACTAAATCTTGGAGTTGATCTATATTCTTCTGTGAAATTTCTTGGATTAGTATAAACCTCACTGTCGTCTTGTCCATCAAAAATAGAAAACTGCCAAAAATAACATGCACCAGTAATTCTAAATATCGCACTTCCTGGAGTATTTTCGTAGGTTGCCGTTGGGTTAGGAATATACTTTGGTCTTAACTTTGTTTTTCTTAAGTCAAGTCCAACAATAGATGTTCCTCTAGGAACAATAACACCACCATGAATACTATTAAACTTATAAAGAATATTATCTTCTTGTGTTAGATCAAAGTTGCTGTCAAGTTCAAGATTTAGTGTTGTTATTGCAGAAGTTCCTACACCTCCAGATGGAGGAACGGCTTTTGCAACACCATTATTGTTATATATTGCAAATCCAGGTCTATTATCAATTATATGTTCTCCTGGAAATAAGAGAATAGTAGTTTTTTCAGTAATATCATTATTACTACCACGAAGATATGAAAATCTTGCTGCTTCTATTAATGCTCTTTGTACCGTTTTGAATGGTTGAGCAAGAGAATTTCCTTCATTTGTTATCGAATCAGTAGAATCAAGATCACTTGGATTTACATAGAGGATTCTACCCTCGGTATTTTTGATAAAATTATCTAACTTATTTAATGGCATGTTATATGCTCAACGAAATACTGCTATGTTTTATTTATATTCATATTAAAAGTAAAATATACTAATCTATGAAGTCAGATCATTTGTATCATAACAAAAATATTCATCATCCGGCATTGCTTCTGGATTTTGTAAATCTAAATCAAACAAGCATGGATGCATTTCTTCATCAATCAAATAGTTTGACCACTTATATAAATCTTCCACTTCATAAGAAATATTTTTATTTGCCTCTTCGACTAAATCTTTATCATATAGATGTCCATCCGGCAAGTCATCAAAGGTAAATGGTGCTTCATTTATAAAATACATTTTTACAATTATCCTCTCATCTTTATACCAACAATACTTTGTAGTTATTAAATATGCCATAATATCATTATTATTACTTTTTATTTATTTTCATAAAAAATGGATAGTGGCATTCTGGATTATCAGTCCCAGCGCAAACTACCCAATACTCGTGGATGGATTCGAACCATCTCAAAGGCACTAATCGGGTGCAAAGAGTTTATAAAACTCCCCTGACTACCAAGTCTCACGAGCAGATGATGAACTACTGAGCGTCGTTATTACTCTCAGTGTGTATTCGTATTAGTTCATCATCGGCAGGCATCATTACTGCTGCCTTACCATCTTCTCTTACAATACCTATGGTTTCACCGTTTTCGACTCTTACCATAAGGTTGTCAAAATTGTCTTCCCATTCTTTCAGCGTAAAAACTTCCATAATTATAATAGTGGATTAGTATAAGCAAGACAATCACTATCATTAAGAAGATATTTCGTCATATCTAAAACATCCATAAATTGCTCTATAGTATCACATTTTAAAGTTTGACTGTTACCTTCACTAGAGTAAAGATAAAATGTTTTTGTCATAGGATCAACGACGCATCTGGTCAGATAATCTTCTTCAGTCATTTGAAGTTTGTCACTACCCTGTGAGTATAGCACACTGTTCTGCTGGTGTCAATAGTTTGAGAGATTGTAAGAACGAAATACTGCATTGCCGCTCTGTGCATTGTCATTAATTGATATGGATGCAATCATTTTTTCATTATATTCTCTCATTCTTCTTCTACTTGATGATGTGTAAAATGGAATGGAAACAGAAGTTATGGGAGTGCTGTTTATAGAAGATAATGAGAATGCAGTAGATAATGAATATTGATATACATTATTATCATGATTGTATGTATTTAAAATATTTCCATCTCTAGAAAACCAGAATGAATATATATCCCCAGCATCAAATCTTGCCAGATAAGTAAGGTCGTCACCGGGGTCATATGCGGTACCATCCAGTTCGTACTCATATATGTAACCTCCAAAAGTAAATGTAACCGTCATGTCAGTATTATTGCTATATGAGGTAGGTCCACTTACATAGGTAAGACCTTCTGCTTGAGTATAGTAATCATCATATTGATCACCTTGAACAGACGTATTTAAATAAACATAATCTAATATCTTTATTCTACCTGTGATAAGAAATTTAGTAGTTCCAGATCCACTAGATATTGTTACTTCTCCTGGATGATTACCACTATCTCGACCATTAAATGCATCTCCAAATGAACGCATATCTATATACATTTTTGTTGCATTAGATAAATTCGTACTATTAAATCGTACAATGCTTTTGGTACCTGTTAATCCTGGAAATGATCCTCCTCCAGTATAAGGATCATTAGTTTCAGTACTATAAGAACAAAGTGCTGCATCACTTCCACCACCTTGCCTATCAGTATAACTTACTGGACTAGAATAAAAATAAACTTTAGTTCCGTCATCATTCCATGAACAATCAATACCATTATTATCAGGAACTGAGAACCCTGGATTGTTCTGATTAAAATACCAATGTCTAGACGAATTGGCTAAATTGTCTATATTCCAACTATTACCACTCCATCTGAATACAGAGAATCCATAATACCCGTACCATGAGGGGGGAGTATTTCTAAACACCTTACCACAACCCAATAACTTTGATCCATCTCTAGACCAAGACAAGGAAATTGGTTGTGGAACATACTTATTACCGCCAGGAACTTTCGGCCAATAAGTTGCATATTGTCCTTGTGAAGATGTAGATCTAAAATTTGCCAGATGAGAAAGATCTGCGCCTTTTAATGAGTCATAACCGATTCCGAATATCCCCATTTTACCACATATAGCAATGTCTTTTCCAGTATAACCAAAGTCTGCGCCGTGAACACCAAAACTATCAAAGGCATTTGGATATGAAAATGCCAATGTTGTACTACTTGTATGCCCAGTCCAAAGAAAATTTCTATAATCTCCTCGGTATTTTTCCTTTATTACATTATCTTCTGCTCTATAAACTCCAGATATTGCAGCTCTAATTTTAGGATCAGTTCTATCACCAATTTTTCCCAAAACACCAGATGGAGATCTTTCTAATTTCTGTATACCAACCTTAGCAGTTCTATCTGATAAAGTATTTCCAGGATTTCCTAAAAGACCAATTCTCATGATAATTCTTCATATCCAATAGTTACTGCCATATCACTAGAACTAGACCTAAATGCTCGTATTGAAATACCTTCTTCTAAGTAAAAATAGGTTTCTTTTGTGGAAATAATTTGAGTAGATTTTGCAGGAACATCAAGATTATATGCCAAATATGTAACACTTGACTGATCATACACTCCAATACTGACTACACCATCAACACTAGCATTAGTATTTGATGCAAATATAGCATTAATTTTATAGACTTTATTGCTATTTGTTGGATTAGTTAGTATATCAGTAGCAGATGTACTTAAATTACTTGTTAAATCGGTTTTTCCTGTAATTGCTGTTGGATTGCGAAGGTTTGGTGCAGTCATATTATAAAATTACATTATTTTTATTTATTAGAATATCATCGACAAAAATATAACACTAACATTATCAGTACCTGACGTACCTTGTAAAGCTTGAACTCCTTGTGTTCCTTGAGTACCTTGAAAATTACTTAGTGTACCTTGTAGTCCTTGAGTTCCTTGTCTACCTTGTCTACCTTGCGTACCTTGAGCATTCTGTACTCCTTGAGAACCTTGAGCGCCTTGGTTACTTTTACCTTGAACACCTTGTCCTGATTGATTTCCTTGAGTACCTTGATGATTACTTAGTGTACCTTGTAGTCCTTGAGTTCCTTGGGTTCCTTGGGCTCCTTGGGTTCCTTGGGTTCCTTGATCACCTCCAATTTGTGCAAGCAACGCTGTAACTGCCCAGTTATCGTTAGTAGAATCGGAAGTCGGTTGATAAAATCTTAATTTTACGCCCTCATAAGTCTTTGCATTTGCTGGAACATTTACAGTATAGTTTACCCAATGATTAATTTCCTGATTATTCGCAGTTCTGAAATCACTACTATCATGTTCAATTTTTATAATATCATGCCAACCAACTGTATTTCCTTGGAATCCATACCATTGCAAATGGAGATCTTCCCCACTTTCTGGTGGATCTCCCCATCCTGAGTTACTAGATTTAGAGACTGCAAAATGCATTTTATGTAAGTATCTCAAATAAACTCTTCGATCTCCTGTTGATACAACTCGGGCGGATGAATCTTGATCAAAAAGAAAAAGTTTAGTATTTTGTGTGGCCAACAAAGTATAATCATTAGGTAAATTAGTTATAGAACTAGCAGTTTTGATACTTACTCCGTCTTTTTCTAGTGAATCATCTCTAGGATCCATAATTGCATATGTAATACTAGTAAAATCACCATCAACACCTTGAAGTCCTTGAAGTCCTTGAGCACCTTGATCGCCCGAACCCTGTACTCCTTGAGCACCTTGAGAACCCGAACCCTGTGTTCCTTGAAGACCTTGAGGACCTTGTAGTCCTTGTACTCCTTGAGGACCTTGTAGTCCTTGAGTACCTTGAGAATTCTGTACTCCTTGAGCACCTTGAAGTCCTTGAAGTCCTTGCAAACCTTGGGGTCCTTGAGCGCCAAGAGATGAATAAACTTGCCATGTAGAACTTGTGCCGTCACTTTCATAAATTATATCTAAAATAGTATTACCAATATCAACTTCTAAATTTTCTTCATAACCTTCAATTTTAGATCCATTTCTAGCAATTATTAAACTTGTTTGCGTCCAATCACCACCATCAGCAATTCTTACAATTTCTCCACCGGATGGAGAAGAAGGTAATGTTATTGTAAATTGTCCATCACTAGTATCTGCAATAATTTGCTCACCATCAACCGTGGTGTAATTTGATGTTTTTCTAATCCAATTTGCAGCTTTTCCTAATAATCCCTGAGTACCTTGAGCACCTTGAGCACCTTGAGTTCCTTGTGATCCTTGAGAACCTCCACCCTGTAGTCCTTGAAGACCTTGAGAACCTTGAGAACCTTGAGCACCTTGAGAACCTCCACCCTGTAGTCCTTGAGTACCTTGAGCACCTTGCGCCCCTTGAGAACCTCCACCCTGTAGTCCTTGAGTACCTTGAGCACCTTGATCGCCCGAACCCTGTACTCCTTGAGCACCTTGAATTCCTTGAGCACCTTGAGAATTCTGTACTCCTTGAGCACCTTGAAGTCCTTGAGCACCTTGAGCACCTTGAAGTCCTTCAACATCAATTTCATTGTTACTATCAGTAGTAATTGGTGCCCAATATCGTTTTCCAACATAACCATCCACTGCAGCAAGAACATAGGTCTGTCCAGCAGGTTTTGGATTATTTCCAGTAGAACCTACACCAACTATAGGATCTCCTAAGTCAGGTTCTGCTTGCTCTAATCCTAGATATTCATATCTATCACTAGTAATATCTGTTTGGTTAAATTTTTTCTTTCTGCCAGAATTATATTGTGCCATATATTTTTATCACTGCTTAGCTGTTTCGAGAATACTTAATACAATATTAAGTTTACTATTAGAATCTGCCTTTATTTTTAATATATCGCTAGTTTCTAATACCAATCTTCCATCTCCAACAATACTATAAGAATCTTGTGGAGGAACTGATACATCTTGTGCTATTGCAAAATCGCCACCAACAGACCTAGAATGATATGCAGTAACTGATGCTATACCATTAGAAGTATTTGTAACTTGACTCAAAATTACAATCGTTGACACTCCAGTAGGACACGTATAAATTCCAATATTATCAATTGTTAGTTCATGTCTTATTGTTTTAAATCGATTAAGAGGTATTTGTGCCATCTTATGCTAATGCTATAATTAGGGGTGTTACTGTATTTAACAAACTTTGACTAAAGGCTCTTCCAGAAATTGTACCGGTCAATTGATTGATGGTTACATCAGGACCAATTTTAAAATCTCCTGCTTGATTAGTTCCTGTAAATATAATTTTTCCTCCATTTTGCATCACGAATTCGTTATTTGGGATAGCGACACCACCAATTCCAGGTCTTGCTGAATTAATATTAGTACCACTTCCGACCCATTCAAGAGAAATTGTAGTTGCAAGTTGTAAACTTAATCTCGAAAAGTATACTGTAGATCCAGTACTTACGGTATTATTTAGATTCTCTAATAAAGTAATAGTTGTTATACCACTTACAGGTAAAGTGGCACTTTCTATTCCATAATAAATTGGATATAAATTGGTAGTAAATGCTAGTCCAGTTCCGCCATTTTGTTCTACAATTTCATATGCAGGATTTTCCAGATACTGAGATCCTGTGTTTATAACATCAATAGATGAAATTTTTCCAGAAATATCTACGTTTGCAGTTATTTCGGCAGTTATTCCATTTGGACCTGAAGGACTTGCGATATTAATTGCTGGTGGATTATTTGCATCATATCCAGAACCACCATTTATAATAGATATACTTTGAACTTCATTATACAACTTATCAAAATAAATCGCCTGCCCATCATAAGGTCTTATATTTCCAACACCAGAAACTTCAATAGTGTCTGGATTATCTCCATCAGCATCGACTTCGGTTACAACTTCTCCAGTATAACGATAAATTGATCTTGAATATTCATCACCAACACCATTGGAAACCAGTCCCCTATTACCAAAAGAACAATTGGAATTTGTAATGTCGGATTGACCACCACCAGAATTCCAATGCCCAATATCATTACAGATAGTAAATATTGAAACTAATTGGGCATATGCACCATTAGTGATTGAAACACCAATTCCATTTTGATTATATTGAGTATATGAATCAACCGACATTGAACCTGTAATTCCAATATCATCTTGATCTCCAGGTTCTGCATGAAAACCATCAACTCTCATACCAATACTTTTACCAATAAAGTTGGTACAATTTCTAATATAAGGTCCTTGAGTTATATTACCCACACCAGCAGAATAAGTATTTCCTCCAATTTTAGTACTTGAAAAATTATTAGACGATTGTCCATCATATGCTGTAGGATCATTTTCAGTTATTCCTGCCGATTCATATCCTTGATCTGCAATTTGAGTTACAATACCGACACAAGTATGAACTGCACTATTGACATTACTGCATGATCCAAGATCATAATTAGAGTAAGTTCCATCTATTTGAATACTAGCATCTTTGATTTGATAGAAATCTGTTTGATATACTACAGATGGTGTCCAAGTGATATTATTAATACAATGTGTTGCAATTCCTACAGAATAATCCAATGCACGAATTGCATTTACCTTAAAAGCTCCGTCAATGATAGGATCTACATAATATCCAGATCCAATACCAACACACTTTGCATTACCTCCTCTAGTTATATCAAAACAAACTGCTTTATACGCATCTTTAATTATTTTAGTGAGTCTATCTTCATATGTAATACCATCCACTTCTCCTGTCAATTGTTCGCGTGCTGATGATTCTTTTGAAATAAAATCAAGATTCATACGAAGCATTCTTGCCCCATCAAAGAATCGATCAGAAGAAACACCTGCTAAAGGAGAAAATGCTACCATTGCAGCACCAGAAGTAGATTCTGATCCAATAAAACTCAAGTCTGTGACATGACATCCATTATTTACATGAAATAAATCAAGTCCTGTATTTTGTGGAGTAACTATACAATTTCTAAGTTCTGTACCTTCAACAGAAACCTGTGTACCCAAAACTATAGGATTATTTTCAACATAAACACCTGGATAAACTTTAACAGTATCTCCAGTACTTGCAATTCCAACAGCATTTTTAATAGTCTTTTTAGGGTGATTTTCACTCAAACCAGTATTACTATCATTACCAGTTTGAGATACAAAAATCGTTTTTCCAATTGGTTTATATGAAGTTATGGTTACTTTACCTTTACCATTGACTGGATCAAGATCTACTCCAATACCAGATACTAATTGTGTAACAATACCGACAAGATTTACACCATCACCATAATAAGAATCTGCAGTTGCAATACCACTTACAGTTAATGCTACTGTATCAATACCAACTTTAGAAAGTGTTGACGTTCCAATACCAAGACTTCCTGTTGAAGGTAAGAATACTAATTTATCCGAAGATACATTTATTGTTGATATGCCTGGAGAATTTACCTGAGATATAGTACTAAGTCCTATAAAGGTAATTTCCTCTAAATCATTATTATCATCTAAAAATATTTCAGAACCAGCTCCTATTAATCCTTGCAATCCTTGCAATCCTTGTCTTCCTTGGGTTCCTTGTGCTCCTTGAGTACCTTGGTTATCACTTAGGGGACCTTGTACTCCTTGTCTTCCTTGGGTTCCTTGTGCTCCTTGAGTACCTTGATTATCATTTAATGCACCTTGAAGACCTTGAGCACCTTGAGCACCTTGATTTCCTCCACCCTGGAGTCCTTGAAGTCCTTGAGAATTCTGTACTCCTTGAGCACCTTGACGACCTTGAGTACCTTGGTTACCTTGAGCATTCTGTACTCCTTGAGCACCTTGAGCACCTTGAGTTCCTTGAGTTCCTTGATGATCACTTAGGGGACCTTGAAGTCCTTGAGTACCTTGAGAATTCTGTACTCCTTGAGCACCTTGAGCACCTTGAGTACCTTGAGCACCTTGAGAACCAGTCTGACCTTGTGTACCTTGAGTACCTTGAGAATTCTGTACTCCTTGAGCACCTTGAAGTCCTTGAGCACCTTGAGTGCCTTGAGAATTCTGTACTCCTTGAGAACCTTGAGCACCTTGAAGTCCTTGAGAACCTTGAAAATTACTTAATGGACCTTGTAGTCCTTGGGTTCCTTGATTTCCTTGGGTTCCTTGGGCTCCTTGAAAATTACTTAATGGACCTTGAAGTCCTTGAAGTCCTTGGATTCCTTGATTGCCTTGTGTACCTTGAAAATCACTTAGTGGACCTTGAAGTCCTTGAAGTCCTTGATTTCCTTGATTTCCTTGAAGTCCTTGATTTCCTTGAAGTCCTTGATTTCCTTGAAGTCCTTGATTTCCTTGATTTCCTTGAAGTCCTTGATTTCCTTGATTTCCTTGAAGTCCTTGATTTCCTTGATTTCCTTGAAGTCCTTGATTTCCTTGAAGTCCTTGAAGTCCTTGTAAACCTTGAATTCCTTGTAAACCTTGAAGTCCTTGAGTGCCTTGAAAATTACTTAATGTACCTTGAACTCCTTGAGAACCTACACCTTGATTTCCTTGAAGACCTTGTATTCCTTGAGTACCTTGACTTCCTTGAAGATCGTTAATAACTCCTTGTGAACCTTGAAAGTTACTTAATGCTCCTTGAAGTCCTTGGCTACCTGATCCTTCTCCGCCAGTACCAGATCCAAGTTTTTCTCCAGTTTCTCCAACAATAGCATCGCCAAAAACTTCAATACCGCCATAGAACGTGGCCTTTTTATTGAAGAGGGATTCCTTTCCTACTATTGAAGAATTTTTAGGATCTGGTGTTTCTGCCATTTTAAGATAACTCCAATGTGTCGTTTAAGATCCTATTGACAGAACGCTTTTGCCCACCATCAATATAAGTATCATCGTCTCTGTCTAAACCTTCATTTACTAATTTAGCATCTTCTGATATTTCATTATCAACTTCATTACCAAAATTTCCATATCCAGGATTGGTTCCAACATCAGTTAGTATTTTTGCAGTAGAAGTTGCAAAATCTGATGAATTTTTCATTGCATGAATTGCTACATCAGCAACTTCACCAATTGGCAAACCTTGAGATAAATTACTAGATGCAAGATTTGCTGCACCTTGAATCAATCCACCAATACCACCACCTGATGCACCACTTATTGCCCCCATAGCAATGTCGCTTGCTGTACCCAAAACATTGGGCAGTGCAATAGGAAGCATACCCTTTCCAGATAAAAAATCTAGTCCAACAAAACTTCCATCAAAAACTTGACATCCAAATTGTTTTGGATCTGGCAATAAATTGCCCATAAGTCCTTTAGTTTCGCACCTAGTTCCATTCAATAATACTCTCTGTTTCGCATTCAGATTAATATTTCTTCCTGCTTTTATATCAACATCTTCGTCAGCTTCAATTACAATATTCTTACCTTTAATTTTTACAGACCCATTTCTCATAGCAGTAACTGTGACATCACCGCTCATACCAGTAATTACAATATCAACTCCTTCAGACGAATCTTTATTTCCTGCTACAATTTCAATATCTTTGTCATTATAAACACTAAATCGACCACCTTCACTTAATCCAATATCACACTGATTATTTTCTTCCGTAACACCATAAACATTATATACCTCAGATCCATTCGCACCTATTTGGGGATTATTAGTATCAAATCTAACTTTAGGACCTAGTGATAAAAAATCTCGTTTTTCCCAATTGTATCTTGAATTTGTCATATTATTTTATACGATCTATATTTTATAGCAACTTTATTTTACGCTATTAGTATTTATCAGTATCCCCCATATCCTGGTGAGGGGGATGGTGGGGGAGATGGTGTAGGAGTTGGCGTTGGCGTTGGCGTTGGCGTTGGCGTTGACGTTGGTGCAGGAGTTGGCGTCGGTGTTGGCGTCGGTGTTGGCGTCGGTGTTGGTGCAGGAGTTGCAATTGTTTGTGAAACGGGTGCTGTAGTTGTTTGTGAAGTTGGTGAAGATACTTGTTGATTTATTAAACTCGGTGCTCCAGATCTTAACCCCCCTAAACTTTCTTCTCTTGTATTATATATTATATCATGTGCAGTATTAACATGATATTCTCCAACCATTTTTACACCCTTTTTTGGGTGAATGTGGAATTCTCCATAATATGGACGACCATTGACATATCCAATGAGTTTTTCTGGTTCATTAATACAATCAACGACAGATTTAATTCTAACCAACTCTTTAAGTTTTCTTGGATCAATCCTACCGTCAGGAGTTGTAAGTAAGTCTCTATTAAAAGGTATCCTACTTAAGACTGGTCTAAGGATTGCTCCTGAACCGGTATTAGTTCGTATGGTGATATTTAACAATTGATCGACCGGTATATAATTATTTAGTAATACATCAGGAGTAGATATTGTGGTTGATGCAGTTGGTCTAGTTGGTGTGGTTTCAGTATTGAAAATTTCTGGAGAAGTGATGTTAATGTCTATAATAGATCCATCATCATCTATAACTAAGTCATAAACATTTCCAACTTCATCTATAGCATCATCAGTTGATTCATATCCAATTCCAGTAGATTGAACAATTACATCAGAAACATAAACAGGAATATCACTAGGATTAGTTTCTGATATATCATTTCCAATATTGACATTTGAATTTCCTACAGGATAATTTTCTCCGGGAGAAACTACAAAAATTCCATCAACTTCTCCATTTTCATTTATAGTAGATCGAAGAACAGCACCATATCCTTGTTCGCATTCATCTACAACTTCCAAAAATGGTGGATATTTATAATTTTTACCTCCAGATTTAAGTATTGCTCCTATTATACTACCACTCAATATTCTTCCGGTCACATCCTTTTCAAATTCTCCCAATACTATGTCAGCTTCAACTCCTTTACCCATACCACCAAAGAATTTTATTCTAGGCGAAGAATTGCATGATGTTATAGGTCCAGTATAGCAACCACTACTAGTTTGAGTTGTTATATCAGAGAAAATATCAAATCCTACTTTCACTCCTTCTACACCACTTTGAATTTCATCAACTAAATTCTTTCTAGCGGCATTTGCCCTGTTCATATCATCTAAAATATTTTTAAAATCTAAAATTTTGTCTGCCACCATATCAGGGCCAATACCAATTCTCCATACATCAGTATTATCAATAGATTTATTTTTATTTTGATTTAAATCAAACAACCCACTAATTCCCTTAAGTGCCGCAACTCCACTAGTAAGAAAATCGATAACATTAAACCCTGCAGATAATATTTTATTCACACCACCTAACACACCAGAAATTCCACCTTGAATTTTTCTTAAAATTTCATTAATTACTGATGCCGTAACTTGTACCGATACACACTTTGAGGGTCTTTTTACATTATCAACTACATCAGATAATAAACTTTGAACAGTTCTAAACAAACTGTTTATTACCATTCCAGGTAATCTTGGTATCATAGATTGAAGTGCTTTTACCGGAATAACCATTGCCTGTTGTGCAAGAACACCAGCAAGATGAGCAGCAGCAGGATTACCAGTTGCTGCAAGAACTGCAGCATAAACTGCCTGATAAAGTGCTTTAAGACCTTGCTGAAGTATGGAAATTAGTCCATTGTAAAGAACATCTATACATTGTCCAACAATACCCTCAGCAATACCCATAATTTTGTCAGTGGAGCGACTAACTTCTGCAACTTTGTTTAGAATTTTATTGTAAGGATCATTAACTTTTTTGATCAAGTTATAAGTCTCTGCTTCTATCGATTTTGCAGTATTATCGTCACCAGCATTTGCAAGTACAACCTTTTTACCTATTGCAGTACTATAACTTACTTCATCTTTTTCTGTATTCTTATTATTTAATTGATCGATAGTTTCTGTAGGAACTTTTCTTGGAGATTTCTGTGCTCTAGTACTATCTTCATTTTCTTCTGATGGGTGAAGAGTTCCATTAGGTTTTTTGAGCCTATTAGTATATCCAGTAAATGGTACAAATGGTGAAGAATATGCTGCAGAAGTAACTTCCCCAGTTCTACCAAAACATCCCATAATAACTGGAATTTGAGAATTATCACCATCCAAAAAGAATCCTAGGACAGTATCTCCCGGTCTAATTTTTGGATTTACTGCATAATTTGCTGCACCACTACCTGATGTTGTGGGTAGCATAACTTGCGCCCAAGGCAAATCATCATTTGAAAGTTCACTTTCGTTTACTGGATGATACCCTAATATTCTAACTTTTAATCTATTTCCCCATCCACCACCATTCGATTGTTCTTTTTGGGATTTGATTGGAGGAATTTGTCCAATCCACCATCTAAATCCATCTCTTCCTAAAAAATTACTCTTAAACAGTGATTCTTCTATCATTTTTTCTTAGCACCAAAACTATCTCTGACTAATTTTAATGATGTATAGGAATTAATTGAATCAAAGTGATGACATAATTCCTTTATCATATATAGACCACTTGTTTCAATATCATATTCATCTTGATCTGAAGAACTGGATCTTGGGAATTCACATTCAATTAAATCTCCAGCATTTAAATTGGTATTTAATGGAACTTGCATATTTAATCTCTGTGTCAACAAAGTATTATATCTCATTAATGATTGAGATTGATATTGGGAAGGATCAGAATTTTCTTTAGTTGTAACTTCTTTCTCCATAGTTCCAATATCTAATACCTGAGTAATTAATCGTGATGGATAATCTCCGAGAGTTTTATCAGATCCTTCATCCATTTTTGGCAATTTAATATTATCTCCAAGATTTTCAACTTTATTAATATAATCAGATTTTTTAAATACACCTTGCTGTAAAGTTGTAAATGAGAAATCTAGAGGATTAAAATAAATTCTTTGAGATGCATAAGTTCCCAATCTCAAATTCGCAAGTAAATCTGAATTTCTTTCAATATAATAATCTAATATTTTAAAGTCATTATTTTTTAATTTATCTTCAGAGTTGTATGTTTCATTTACTTCAGTATACCTGTAAAATGCTTTTGGTGTTTGCTTATTGAGTTCATCAATAGATCTAAATTGAAATCCCTCTTTTGTTTGATAGAATAAAAACCCTGCCGTCCCATCTTTAGAAGCAGAAGGAACACCTTTTGAAGCTAACCATGTCAATATCGTAAATGGTTTTTTCATATTACCAATAAAACCATAATTATTAGATGTTTTATCAATACTTCCTATCTTATTCGTCTGTAAAACATCAGTTAAAATATTATTTACATGTTCTGATATATTTTGACTTTTGGCATATTTTCTTGTTACTCTAGAAGTTTCATTTGTAATTGCTTCTCTTGAAACTAACTGTAATGTAAAAGATTCAGAACCTTGGGTTTTTTCAACGTTACTAACTGAAGAAACATAAAAATAATCTTCAATTCTAGATGCAAAATCTAAATCTATATTTGAGTTTGTGTTAGCACTTATTTTTAATGCCAACCTTTCCCCACCTCTAAGAGGTAAACCATTATAAATGCTCTGAAAAACACCATCTTTTTCTATAGATTCTGCGGTATTATTTACTACTAATTTTGCAGTAATTACTGGAGAAAATATATCTTCAAAATATTGAAATATTAATGCGCCAATTTTAAGATCTACAGATCTAGATTGATCATTAGATTCTAATATCAATTCACTATATATTGACTTGCTAGTTGCATCCATTATACGTAACTAAGTTCGAGTAAGATTTTTTGTTTGATAAAACTATTTAACATAGTAATCTTGTTGGGTGAATTTGATGTAGTTTTTGAAGCAATATTTGATAATGATTGTGGTAATTGTGGTTGAGAATTTGAAGTATTTAAAATAATAGTGTCTCCTACACGTTCTTCAGTAACAGAAGCAACTTTATTTGTTTCATTGCCCGTAGTTGAAGATTTTAAAGTTGGTGCAACAGATCGTGCATCATTTAAATACATATTATACTCTCTACCACCATATACAGTCCAAGCTTGATAATTTTGGAGATCAAATATAGTCTTTGCTGCTTTTGCATTTGTCATTGGATCATAGAGATCATTAACACTATCGATACCAAATAACCTCAACCTCTCATCTTCAAGAGGACCTGTCATATTAATTTGCCATAATCCATATGATGTTTCCCCATTTTGATTATATAAACCAGATTTAATTGTATCGTTAGAAGAATCGCCTCCAGATTCTGCCATAGCAATTGCTGCCATTTTTATCGATTGCTCATCATCAAATCCTACACTTTTTGACAATTTAATTAAACTTGCAATATCAAAGTTTTTTCCCGATGGCATAAATGATGTTTGTGGTTCTACTCCTCCAACTTGTTCTTCAACCCAATTCCTAGCGTCATTATACATATCGCCAATACCTTCAATCATACTGCCAAATGTTTCACGTACATTATCAGGTATCTGACTGATTGGATTTGGATTATTTGTGGATGGAGTCGTTGTTTTAGTTGCTTTTACATTCCCACCTTTTACAATGAGTTTATCATTTATCAGTCCAGCAGGATTCATAGTTTCTGAAACTTGAGATGATCCAAAATCATATTTTTTTGCATGATCTACATGTAAATGTGGTCCTGTCGATAGTCCGGTGCTACCACTTCTTCCCACAACTTTTGCATTGCCATCATTTCCGGTACCTGCACCAACTTCTTCACCTTTTCTAACATTTATAGATTCCATATGTGCAAGTTTAACAAATGTCCCATCTTCTAACTGTATGACAACAAAATTTCCATAACCACCATTTTGGCCATCAGGATCATTAGAATCCCCCATAAGTCCAACATCAACCACAGTACCGTTGGCGACCATAGTAATTGGTGTTCCCTCAGGTAGTGCATAATCTTCTCCAGTATGTCCCTTCTGCCCCTTAACACCATGAACACGACTCGAACCTCTGGATCCCCGCCCTCCTGGACTATATTGTCCATAATCTACTCCGCCAACATCTTCTAATTTTTCACCACCAGTAGAGGTATAAGATGTTGTTCCTCCTCCTTCTGTAGAGGGTATTTCTTCTGTAGAGGGTATTTCTTCTGTAGTATCTTCTCCATCATCATCATCTAATCCAGATAAAACTGCAAATGCATCAGTTATGTCATTTTTAAGAGAATTGAATGATTCTGTTAATCCATCTGTAGCAGTAGAAATTTCACCCGATTTATCCAAAAAATCAAAATTCATTGTGTTTTGGAAAACTCCATTAAGAATATTTCCAAATTCTTTCATTATATTAAAAATTTTGTTTGGTGCATTATTTAATATGTTACCAACAACTCTAATACGATTAATAAATCTTTCACCTTTATCAATCCACTCAGGAAGATTATTAATCAACCATCCCAACGTGGTCCAACCTAAAAATTTTAATATTCTTTCAAGAAAACTTCCACCAGAAGTTTTTAATACTTTAGATCCTGGTATAACTGATCTAAAATTAATTGATGATGCTTCTATTTCCGCTTCTTTTACATTTCTTTTTTTTACTTCTTCAGATCTCAGTTTAAAAATTTTAGATTTTTTTGCAATAAATGATTTCTGCCTTGTACCATTACTTAATGATTTTGAAATATTTGAAATAGACTTCTGTGTCGTACTAGTAGATTTGTTTATTTCAGTAAGAGTATTTCTTAAACTAAAAATCCCTTGAGTTTGTGGTGTTATTGCCGAGACTGGAATTGCCATGTTACACTACCACGTTATATGAATGTAGAGAATATAATGTATAAAAATTTTCTGGATTTGAAGATGTAATAATAGGAATATCTGTCATACTATCATCAGATTGTATGCTTACCGACGTTGGACTAGAGGATTGAGAAGTATTTGTAATAATTATTGGTTTTGATTTTGGCAATCTGGCAACAGGATCTTTCATTATCCTAGATTCTGGATTTGGATTAATAATTGGTGCTTCTGTTACGGAAACTGGTTCATTTGGAGTTGAACTTATGGTTGGTGCTTCTTGCGAACTATTTGAAGTATTTGTTAAATTAGAAGATGGTTGAACATTTGCAGATTTTGCTTTTGGTATAATATCGCCCCAATCATGACCTTGCTGATTTGCATGTTCTCTAAATAATATCTGTTTTTCTGGAGATAAGTTATTAAATTCACCTCTAATTTTACCTTTAGCAAACGGTAAATTACGCTGATTCCATGCCTTATTATATAATTTAAGTTCTTCTTCACTTAAGGATTTTTGAGTAGTAGGTTCCACATTATTATAATTTTCATTACTAGGATTTTGATTACTCTCAGATTCTTCAATAGTTACATTTGTACTCGGTTTATTGGACTCTACACCAGTATTTTGTTCTGTAGTAGTTGGTGAAGTAGTAGTATTATTTGTAGATTCTTCAGTTTCTTTAGGTTTTTCATCAATAAGACCAACTCCAATTAAATCGAGTAATTGCTCTGCATTATAAACTAAACCTGCCAACCTTGCGATTCTTCCTAAAGGTGTTAAAGAAACTGCACCTATTATAGCCTCAGTATAGTTTCCTTCTGCTGCCTCAAGACCAATACCAAGAGCAGTTAAAACTCCTCCAATGAAACCAGGACCTTTAGGCACATTTCCTGTGCGCCCTCCACCCCTAGGAATATTTTTAGTAGCAGCAGCACCTTGCAATAAGTTTTTCAATGATCGAAATGGTTTTCCAATTAATACACTACCAATAACTTTTGAAACTGATACTATACTATTAACTATAGTACCTATACCACCTTTAAGAAGTAAAAGTACATTTATTGCATTTCTAATTCCTTCTAGAAGTTTATTTTTTATCTTTGTAACTAAATCTGCATTACCCTTACTCTGAGATTCAATTAACTCACCAACATTTGAAATTAACCATCCACCAAATAAGTATAATAATGATTGCCCTATTCTATCAAACAATCCCGAAGTTTTTCTTGTAATTGGTTGTGCAGCAATAGAAAAAGAGCGATTTATTTTTTCCTCAATATCTCTTTCCTGACCACTTCTTAGTCCTTGTTCAGCAAGCAATCTATCTTGATTTTGCTGAGATAAAAGAATATTTTGATCATTCGTAATATCATTTTGCAATAAAACTGAAATATTTTGTAATCCAGAATTTAATAATAAAACATTACGTCTTACTTCATCAAGACCTACTTGCAATCCTACAAGATTTTGTTGGTTTTGTTGTGTTAATTGTAATGTTTGTACATCCGTTACGGTTGGTTGGGGAGCCACCATTACTGTTGGAGAATTAACTCCACTAAAAACATTTCCACTACCTGCAATAGTTTGTCTAGATTCTTGTGATAGTGGAGATGTTGTCAGTGGGGTTACTTTAGGTGCCATTACTGTTCTTTAGATTTTCTTCTTCAATATATTGTTGGAGAAGAGTAACATAAACCTCTCTTTCCCAAGGAATCATATTTTCTAACTCTGTTAATGAGTATTTATGATGTTGCATCAATGCAAATGTCATTTTATAATATGACGCAAGACTTTCATGCGTCATAGCTAGGCGAAAAAAGACGAAAGTCCCTCCATTACAATCTCACTCTCAACACCAGTGTTTGGATTTTTTACTGGAATTGTATGACGGAGTTTTGGCATGGTATCAAAAAATCTTTCAATCTCTTTGAATTGCTTTGAACTAAGTTGCTCAATAAAATCTTTAAGTTCTTTCTTAGTACAATCTTTTGAAGACCAAGATTCTTCTTCATTATAAACTTGATCAATACAAGAACAAATGATATCAAATGTATCATCGACGGATACGCCATCATTAGAAGCAAAATTACCTTTGATGAACTCATTCATTGAAGGATATCTCATCCTTATTGTTAAGTCATCATCTAATTTTATATCTTTATTATGATCCTTACTTATCTCAACTCGAATATCATCTAAATTGATACCTACAGGAACTTGTGTTTTTCCATCGTCGGGACATGTAATAAGAACATCTACGGATTCTCCAACAGATTTTCCTCTAACGTTTAAAAACAAATATTCAATATCAAAAGTTGCCAAGTTATCAACCTTTACCCCTCTCGTAATAATACAATTTGAAATGACATCTCTGACTGCATTGGAGATTTGTTTTGGATCTTCACTCTCCATAGCAATAATTAATATTTTCTCTTCTTTAACAAGAAATGGCCTGTATTTAATCTTCTTCTTCAAAGATGGAAGTTCCAACTCATATGTTGGGGTAGACACTTTTGGCAAAGGCATAATAATTTATGATCTAGTAAATTTATTTAGAATGATTTTGTATCACCTTTATTGCTCGCATATACTTGATCATTTGCAGTTGCCTCAGCATATGAGAGACCTTTAGGAATCCAAACAATTCCAGAAGATCCTTTTTTAGGTGTTCTACTTGGTATTCTACCTTCTATTGGAATTCTTTCACCACCCTGCGATTGATTATTATTTTCATTACTGCCAGTATACTTAGAAAAACTGGTTGCTTTTCCAGTAATATACCGATCATATTCAAAAGTTGCGGCAACTTTCAATACATCAGACCCCTGATAAGAAACAGGAATTGCTGCAATAGACTGCGGAAACATTCCTCTAAAAGTATACTCAATATCTCTTCTATAATCCCTATCAAACTTGATAATTTTAGTTTCTGTTGATTTATAGTCATCAGGATATTGCATTCTGATATAATAGTCATCATGCAACTTTCCAATTGTGTTATCAGAACCACTAGAAATATAATCCATCCAATGTTCTAATACTTTTATTGTATCATATCTATTATCAACATAAAATTCCATTGTGATATTATTATACATTCTAGTATGTGCAATCTTTTCACGAATTCCAATTTGGGGTACTAAATCTGAAGTTGCATATGCGGAAGTAGGAAGAGTTGTAGAAAAACAAAGAAGACCAAAATCATTTACACAATAATATGGTGATACACCCTTCCTAAACAAGTAATTGACTACAGGTCCAGGAATTTGAAATCTAACTTCATAGTAAGATGTTTGGGCAAGATTGCCAAATAATGTTTTTGCAGTATATGGTTGTATTGGAAACGGCACTCTAAATACCTACGTCTACTCTTTTATTATAAGTATTTAGATGGCATATAGAGGAAAATATCAACCGTCATATCCTAAAAAATATAAAGGGGATCCTACAAATGTTGTGTATAGATCTTTGTGGGAAAGAAGATTTATGAATTATTGTGATAATAATGAGAATGTATTGGAGTGGGGAAGTGAAGAAATAGCACTTCCATATCGATCTCCATTAGATAATAAAATTCATAGATATTTTCCAGATTTTTATATTAAAATTCGCGAATCTGATGGATCTATTCAAAAATATATTATAGAAATTAAACCACAAAAACAAACAATTGAACCAAAAGTCCAAAAGAAAAAAACAAAAGGATATATTTTCGAAGTTAAAGAGTGGGTAAGAAATCAAGCAAAATGGAAAGTTGCTCAAGAATTTTGCGAAGATCGTCAGTGGAAATTTAAGATTATTACTGAACACGAATTGGGTATTAAGTAATGGCACTTACAGGATATGAAAGAGATAGTTTAGATCAATATAAAGTATCAGAACTGAGAGAGATTGCTAGTACTTACTATATCACCTTTAAAACCGAATTTGAAAATACAAGTACAAACTATAGTCGTCTTAATAAAGAGCAGTTGATATATGAGATTACTTATGATCCGGATTATCAGAAAGCTAATCCAGACAGAAAATTTAACGATACAATTACAAAATCAGATAATCGAATTATACCGATTAGAAGAGATTTAATTGGTATTGAAAGACCTGGAGAGTTGATGTATAGAATTGTAAAGGCACTTGAAGATACTAAGGTAAATTTACCATCTCCGGGAAATTATTATACATACATATACAGAGCAAAAACACCAGGAATATTATTTGATCTCCATCCTTTAATTATGGCATCTGAACCAACAGGAAATGGTTTTTTTGGTTTTAATTATCATTGGGGAAAAATAAGACAATATACCTTTCCTGAAGTACAAGATGGATTATATGAAATGACTGTTAGAGAGTTTAATACTCTCAGAGGTGTAAATTATGCTAGATTTATTCAAAATTAACTCTAAATAGTTAAAAATAAATGTCAACTCAAAATACAAAAAAAATTACAATATTGAGATATCCAGAAAAAAGGATACAAAAAGATGATGATTATATTCAATTTCAAGTGTTGGAGTATATACCACCAGGAATAGAAGGAATTGGCAAAAATGCATCTTTTAATCTAAGATCTACAGATGATGCATTTGCAAACGGTGTAGGTAATATTTTAGAAACAATAATATTACCTCTTCCAAAAGCAATTAGTGATGGTCAAGGTGCAAGTTGGGGTGCTAGTAGTATTAATTCACTTGAAGCAATGGGTACATCTGCATTAAATGACTTGGTAAGCGGAAAAAACCCTAAAAATATTACGAAGAATTTAATAGAATCAGTAGGGAGTGAATTGGGTGATCCAAACACAAGAGAATCTTTAAAAACTGCTGCTGTTGCACTTGGAATACAAAATCTTACGGGATCTGGCGATATAAACTCTTTAGTTTCTAGAGCAACTGGGAGAATTATTAATCCTAATGTTGAAATGCTATTCGATGGAGTTCAATTAAGAGGTGGATTTAATTTTATTTTTGATCTCATGCCTAGAAATAAAGATGAAGGTGATAGTATAAAAGAAATTATCAGATCATTTAAAAAACAAATGTTACCATCAAAAAAACCTGGTAATAGTGGGGGAGGATTCTTCGTAAAAGCACCAAATGTATATAGATTGAAATATATGAGGGGAGCAAAACCACATCCATTTTTAAATAAATTTAAAATATGTGGGTTAGTGAGTATGAGTGTAGATTATTCTGGATCTGGACAATATGCATCATACCATGATGCAACTCCAGTTCATATGACAATGAATTTACAATTCCAAGAATTATCACCAATATATTCTGATGATTATGATAAACCAGAAATCAAAGAAGGAGTCGGTTACTAATGTCTTATTTTAGAGAGTTACCAAATGTAAGATATCAATCATTTCTTAAAAATAAGCAATCATCTCAAGATTATATTTTAGTAAAAAATATTTTTAGAAGAGCAAAAATAAGAGATGACCTTCAAAATGTCTTTACATTGTTTAATAAGTATGAGATTTTAGATGGAACTAGACCAGATTTAGTTGCAGAAGAACTTTATGGTAGTTCTAATTATGATTGGATAGTAATTATTACTTCAGGTATCACTAATATAAGAGAAGAATGGCCTTTATCCAACAAAGATTTGTATGAGTATTCTGAAAGAATATATGGCAATTCATTAAACAGTGTTCATCACTATGAAACCACTGAGGTTAGAGATTTAAAAAATAGATTAATACTTGAGAAAGGATTGGAAGTAAATAGCAATTTTACAATACCACACCCAGATAATTATGGTGGGATATTAAATCCAGTTATAGGTATATCAAATTATGAATATGAAACTAAATTAAATAATAAAAAATCTACAATATACTTACTAAAACCATCATATTTACAGCAAGTACTAAAAGATATGAGAAATGAACTATTCTATGACGAATCTTCTCAATACATCAGTCAAAAAATTATTCAAACAGAAAATACATATAATACCACACAATAAAAAAGGGAGGTTTCCCTCCCTATCTTACTTAGTCTGCTGCGAGTGCGGCAAAGTATGAGAGTGTATCATCATCGTCATCATCAGTCTTGGTAGGTGACAGACTATCAAGTTCTTCCTTCATTGACTGAGGGACAGGATTTGATTCACCACGATTCTGCTGACGGAACTCTTCTTCTTCCTGAACGGATTCTTGATCTTGGAATTTAGTCGTTCCTTTAATACCAAGAACATAATCAAGACGCTTCTTCAGGTCATCATAAGACTTGAATTGATCGGGAGCAATAAAATCTTCGAGAGAATACTCTTTCTTCCAGATTGCTTCCATTGCTTCATCATCTTCCAGAAGTGCATCCTGACGGGCAAACTCCGAAGAATCATAGTTACGATAACCAGCAACGTTCTTTGCCTTCAGTTTGAAGTTAGCACCCTGCCAGAAGTCAAACGGATCAATTGCTTCCTCGTCCTCAAACTCAGGTTGCATTGCGGCAGTAATCTTATCAAAGATTTTCTTACCGAATTTGTAAAGCATTACCTGACCTTCATTGGAAGGATTAGCAGGATCTTTTACAACATAGATGTTTGCGACATAAGTCAGTTTACGTTTCTGCTTACGTGCCTGCTCTTTACCAGAATCGGTGCCGTTATTCCACAGCATCGTGTTGTATTCTGACATTGGGTCTTTCTGACTCAGAGTGGTCAGAGAGTTCTCAATATACCATCCACCGGGACCTTGGAAGGCATGGGAATAGAGTTTGACGAATGGAAGGTCTTCACCTTCAGGAGCAGGAAGGAAACGAATAACGGCATAACCATTGCCGCCTTTATCACATTCTAGTTTCCACAGACGTTCATCACCTGAACTACCTGCATTATTCATTTTTTCGACTTCCTTGACCAGTTTTTGTGTCAAAGAACCCAGTTTGGATTGCTTCTTAAGATCAGCAAAAGACATTTAGATTACCTTAGATTAGTTTGGATGTTTTGGATTTACTCGGATAGTATAGCAGAAATTCTCTCAGTCGTCAATATAGTCTTTGAGAGATTTGATTGTAGCATTCATACTACTGAATAAAGTCAGCATATCAGTCTCTGGTGGGAAACCCATCGATGAAACTGATTTGCGTAGATTCTCTTTCATTTCAATGGCCATTGGGTCATCAGAAAGAGATAGTCTAGTATACATCACTTGCTGTTTTTCAAGCAAGGATGAAAGTATTTCAACGTGCTCAAGTTTTTGTTCACGGGACATATTACTAAAAGTAATAAAACTCTCGTAGATTTTTTCTTGCATTTCATTGATTTCACTCAGTTCTTCCTGAATGATTTCAGAATCAAAAAAGTCACTCATCTACAAGGTCCCGCAAAATTTTTTTAAACTTGAATACATCAATATTTAGAAAGGGAGAATATTTTTGGAGTTTTAAACTTACGGTTTCCCATACAGGATCTTTCAGTTTCTTATCAAACTTCTTTCTGAATGAGAATATTCTATCATAGATTACAAAAGTTTCAAGATTTACGTCTCCACCAAGAAATTTTTTTAATAGAATTGGATGTCCTTTCGAACAATTGAATAGATTTTCTAATTTGTTGTTCGATAGTAATTCTTTGCTTTGTTCTTTGAATAAGTAAGTCAAACTCTGTTGTCTCTTTGTCCAATCGGACTAAGTCCTTTCTCCAGAACTGATAATTTCTCCAATCCAT
>Ga0098055_1000218_pt1 | contig 37125 bp, 33 predicted proteins | sample 17_taG_FD_75107 | JGI IMG/M metagenome (GOLD analysis project Ga0098055, IMG submission 75107) | Marine viral communities from the Subarctic Pacific Ocean - 17_ETSP_OMZ_AT15314 metaG | ecosystem: Environmental > Aquatic > Marine > Oceanic | place: Pacific Ocean | collected 2015-01-18 | reverse complement strand
GGCTGAAACATTTGAAGCACAAACAAAACCTGCATATAAAAGGTTTATGGAAACGCTTGAAGATGTTTTTTACAATCCTAATTCTCTAATATATGGAATGGGTGAAGATAAGTTAAATTATGAAGATGTGAGAAAATTATATCATATCCAAGAATCAGCCTATGCTAATATCCCTTCATTTCAAACATCACCTATCAAGTCTAAATCTATTCAAGAAAACTTTAATAATTCATTCACGGATGCTGAATTAGATTTTGATGGGTTTAGGGCGCATAGGAAAGCGATTAGAAAATATGAAACAAAGAATAAAAGAGAGGATTTGAGAACTGCAAGAAAAGGAATCATAGATTATAATGGAAACAAATATATTTATGAAAAGCCTATTTATGATGATGACCACGAATCCTTCCATTTTTCTAAGTTAGAGGGTGAAGATTTTGAAGCCGAACAGACTCAATATGATGTAATGAAAGGGAAGTTAGAAGGAGGTTATGAATACGCCAATTATATCTCCCTCCATGACTCCTATGAAGAAGCCGAAGCAGTAGCAAAACGAGAACGCAAAAAGTTAGAAAAGGATGAAGGCATTTTCATTGTTGAGGAGTCCTTTGATGATGAAACCTTTGAGATAGATACTACTCTTCTCAAAAGCATATCCAAGTCGTCAATGATTGAGTCTTTTCCCGATGCCTCTAAGGATAGTTTTGGGACTGAAAACTTTGAATCGGCCACTACACAGGATAATCCTTCACTCAAATCAATCGGAGTCCTACTCGGAGTCGGTGCATTAGCCACCTACTTTGCCCCAAAAAGCATGAGGGACTTCCTCAACAGGCTAAAGTGAAGCCGAACTCTTTATCTATCAAAAGGTTCAAATAGCAATCATGGCTGATGCTACACCAAAGGATGAAGAAGCACGAAAGGCATGGAGAACCCTACTTGTTCCGCTTGTTGGTTCTTCCGCATTTTTCGCTTCCTCACTCACAGGCGTTATCAAAACCTATTCTAAATACGGTGGACCAAACTCGGCTTTCACCCTAAGTGATTACTTCCTTCTTTCGCTTCCTTTCCTAATTGTTCCTCTCACGCTACATGAAACATTCCTTCAAACAAAGGAGGCCGTTATGGATGCCGTTGAGTGATGTTCTCCCTAATGAACGCAACATGAAGGACACAGACGATAAGGTGTATTTCATATTAGGTATCGGCACAGGTATCTTGATTGGAACGCTTTCAACTTTTGTAGGCAATATCATGACTCATAATTGGATGCAAAAGAATGCCCGACCTTGATTTCAATAGGAACGGTTAAATAGATGAAAAAACAAACTTAAATCATGGACTATGAAGTTGAGAACCTTAAACCTCTAAATATAGAACAGGATAACTTGATTCTTGATAATTGGTCTAAATACATTCTTTCAAGACGACAAGCCTACTTTGAAGAGAGGGCTATGATAATTGGTCCCGAATACAACATGAATAAGAAGTCTTGGGACATTATCATTGAAAGAGAATGGGGAGTCATGGAAGAGAGGCTTAGAGGAGGTATAGGCGTTGAACAAGAAGTCATGGAGGAGTTTGGGGCGGAGTTCTTTAATGCGAGAGAAGAATTGATTGCTGAAATCATTGAAATGACTTCTCACTTACCTACTACAATCCTTGAGGGAGAAGAGAGGAAGGAATTGAAAATCTATACTTTTGAGGACTTCCTTATGCTATCAAATCAAGGTATTTTTAGAGAGAATACTTTCCTACTTGACCCTCAAAGCAAATGGAAGCGAAAGGTCGCAACTACGCTGATGGACTATGGGTATCAACCAAGAGAAACGATTATCATTGAGGGGGTTAGGCACTATGTCATTGGAAGAACCGAATAGATTGAAAAGGTATGATGAACTAACATCTCAACAATACCTCAATGCGAAACAATTAACCGTTTTGTCGGTTATTATTCTTTGTATCATTCAACTTATTCCGATTATGATTGAGAGGACTGACACATTAGAGTGGATGTTGTTAGGATTTACTGCGGGAGTTTCAACTTGTGCAGTTGTGGGTGCTATTTTGGTTCAATACAATGCTGACAAAATTGCGAGCCTTTATAGGAATGCTTTTGATAGGGATTTTTATGAAACTATCCACTTATTTACAAGCATCAAAAATGCAATTCAAACTCAAGCAAAGGAAGATGGGATTGATTATGCTGAAGAGGTGAACAATTTAGGAATCAATTCCTATTCCTTCGTTAAAGGCTATTTAGAGTCTTTCAAGGAACACTATAACTTATCTCAAAATGAAGTTGAAGATGAAATAATAGAAGCCCCCGAATATGAAAACGAGGCGGAGTTGTTCAGTTAGGCAAAACCTTTAAGTCCCAAAACGATGTAGGTATGAACATGACTAATAAGATTTGGGGTTATGCCCTTATTGGTTATTCAATCTTTGCGGGGTTGCTCATTTATATTGTTTGTTCCTCGCCCGATAACCCCGATGATGCTTTCAATTTAGTCAAGAGGATGGGCGTTTTTGCATACATTTTAGATTTGCTTCTTTTGACACCACTATACTTCATCTATAAAAAAATGAAACGGAATAAGACCGAAACCCTTATCTATCAAAGCGAACCATAATCCATTAAATAGGTGAAAGTATGGCTAATCAAAACCCCCAACCCGAAATCTATACCACAAAACACTTCTTTGATGGAACTGTTGAAGGGGCTACAAACACTCAAACTGTATTCACTCAACAGGCGAACAATGAAGAGGTGAGGATTTACGGTTTCAGCGTTGATATTACCGATGTTGCAGGTGCAACCTACGCCACAAATGTTGATTTTGATTTGGAACTACAAATTGGAAACTCAAAAGTCCCATTCACACAATTCCCAATCTCTCAAGTTGTAGGCTCGGACACCGATACATTTTACTTTTCATGCCCTATCTTGGTTCTATTTCAGCAACCAATTTCAGTTAAGGTCATTCAAAGAGGTTCAGCAACAACAACTTGTGCGGTGAAGATTAGCCTTCATGCTGAACTTTCACTACAACAGGCTAATTGTTTGCCCGGTGAAAAACAATATCCGAGAGCGTGATGAAAAATGGTGAATCAAGACCCCCAACCCGAAGTTTATGAAACAATTCATTCATTTGCGAATGGTGCTAACCCGAATACTGTGAACAGTCAATACATCAACACATTTCAATCGGCTAATGAAGAGGCGAGAATCTATGCAATAGGAGTTAAACTCATCAACCCTTCTAATGATGATGATATTTCAGCCGACTTTTCAAACTTTGAGGTTCAAATTGGGGCGGGTGTGAATCCTGTTCCCACTAACTTCTTTGACATTGGCTATGTGGCTAAGAGCCGAACAAATGTGATTGAACTTTCATGCCCTGTGGTTGTCAAGTTTAAGCAACCACTAAGAGTTTCAGTTAGATACTATGCGCCCGATGGAACTACAACTCTTGGAAGTGCAGTTAATGTTAAGGTTTTCCTCATTGGAGAACTCGGTATTCAAAAGGTGGTGAACTAAGATGGCTAATCAAAACCCTCAACCAACAATGCTCTTTGGAAGATTTGACATTACAGGGACACCTGCCGTTGGTTCAACCTACACCAAGACTATTATGACTCAACAAGCATACAATGAACTTATTTACATTTACGGTGTGCAGGTTCAAATTATGACTGATGCAGGGGCAATTGTTAATACTGCAACTGATACTGAATGGGATATTCAAATCACAAGTGGACCAAACTCCGTTCCTACAAACAACTTTTCGGCACGATATATCTTTGATAGAGAGGATAAGACTCTCGCATTCTCACGCCCTATTGTTGTGAGCCACAGGCAACCTCTTCAAGTTCATATTGAACGAAAGAGTTCAACTGCCCCCACAGGAAACCTAACGGTTGTTGTGAACTTGATTGGCGAACTAATGACAATGGCTTGAGGTGATTAAATTGACACAAAACGATAATCAAAGGGACATTAAAAGGGCATACCGAAAGAAAGCCTTTCAAACGGGTTATTCCTTGATTACTGATACTGCTGATGCAACTCCAAGACCTGTGAGTTCATACTCAACTGAAACTACGCAATCCACAAGCCCCGTTAGGAACGGTATTGACCCAAGAACATATCAAAAAATGACCCGACCTGCGGTTGAATCACTTGATTTTACTCATGCCCTTGATACTGCGAGATACCCTTTTCATTTAGTTCCTAAGCCCGACTCTTCAAATGTAATTGCACGACAAAAGTTTGACTTGAATATCGCTTATGACCCTTTAACACCATTAGTTTTAGGACTTCCCGATGGAGAATATCAAGATGTTTTGGTTCTCAATGTGTCGGGAATTGCAGGTTCGCAAACTCCAACAGGTTCAGCGACCAATGCACCTGCACCAATCCCTGCTCTTGAAACGATGGCTATTGCACCTTCCGAAAACAACACAAACAATGAAAACACCCGATTCCCTAACCAAAGTGGTTTGAACAATACTGCCGTTAGCGGAACAGTTCAAAGAATGGGTTCGGATGAGATTTACAGAATCGCTACTTTCGGACACACCGAAGGAACAGGAACAGGAATCACCTATCAAATATGGGTTGATGGAAACCTATTCATGGATTGGAGTGATTTTCAATGGTCGCCAATTGTCCCAAGAGTCAATCAATGGAAGTTTGACCAACCGATTACTGTTGTTGAACAAATTGTATTTAGAGTTGTCAATAACACAGGTGGACTTTTGACTGATACTATTGATACCTGCTTCGGTGGATGGAGTGAACAATACACAGGCTACACCGATGTTTCATATCAACAATTGACTCCAACCAATAACTGATAAGGGGGCAACTCTTAAATATCGGGAGGACTTAAGTTTCATTAGGTGAGTCTATGACAGGTCAATTTTCGGGAACTGATAAGGGAAACGCTAACCTAACAATTACTGATGGAACAACCACAGGATTCGGAATCAATAAAATTACCGTTTCGGCAGGGGATTTAACTTCAGCCTCTAATGGTGAAGCCGTTATTGATACATCGGGTGGCGGTGGTGGTGGGAGTGGCGTTTCAAGCATCTCATTTGACTCCACAGGACTCACACCAAACACAGTTTCAACGGGGGCTATTGTAGTTGGAGGGCAATTAAACATAGCAAACGGAGGAACGGGGGCTTCAACTGCGAGTGGTGCGAGAACTGCTCTTGGACTTGGAACTATCGCAACTCAAGACTCCGATGCAGTTTCAATCACAGGAGGCACAATCACAGGGATTGACCCTTTAGACATAGATGAAGGTGGAACGGGGGCTTCAACTGCGAGTGGTGCGAGAACTGCTCTTGGACTTGGAACTATCGCAACTCAAGACTCCGATTCAGTTTCAATCACAGGAGGCTCAATCGCAAACATTACTGATTTAGCCATAGCCGATGGTGGAACGGGGGCTTCAAATGCGAGTGGTGCGAGAAGTAATCTTGGACTTGGAACTATCGCAACTCAAAACTCCAATGCAGTTTCAATCACAGGAGGCTCAATCACAGGGATTAACCCTTTAGCCATAGCCGATGGTGGAACGGAGGCGGATAACTCCGTTGATGCACTACGCAATCTCGGAGGCTTACCCTCAATAGCAACCATTGAAACAACGGGTGCGGGATTCGCAATCGCACCCGAAGATGCAGGTAAAATCTTTGTAATGACTGTTGGAGGACCCGGCAATCTCGCCATACTGTGTGATGGCGACCCTGCAACCCTGTTTCAAGTCGGATTTCAATGTGTTGTTTTATTGAATACAACCGCAGGGGGACAAGTTCAACTCACTCCGATTAATGGTGGGAAATTAAATGGTTCGGATTCTTTAACAGTAAATCTAACAACAGATTATCAAGCCTATACTTTAGTTATTGTTTCTCAAGATGACGGAGTTTGGAATTGGGTCGCAATCGGTTGAGAGGGTGAATAAAAATGTTGCCTTCAATTTATGGTTGTTCCGAACAACAAGGTTCAAGTCCTCCACCTCCTGTTCCCGCATCAGCACCAAGCATTAAAGCAGTTTATTGGACTCAAAACTCAATCGGCAACAATAGTGAGTGGGGGAGATTTGATGACAAAGGCAATCCCGAAAATCCAATGTATTCGGTCAATTCAGCAACGGGTCAAAAAATTGCCGACACAACGATTGAAATGCGTTTTGAAATTGATTCAACTCAATATAGCGTAGGCAATTCAATTACTGCATTTAAAGTGAGAATAACGGGTGATGAAAAGGGAGGAGGTTCATTTCCCTACTTCGCAGGGGAAAAGGGTCAAAAACTCAAAGAATTGGATTTAACCTTAACTCCATTATCCTTACCTGCACCAACAGGAAAGTTCTATATTTTTGACCTTTTATCAATTGTCAATTCAAGTGGAAAACAAAACATAACAATTGATTTTGAAAATCCCGACGAGATTGGTGCATTCACTATTGAAGTTCAATTACAAATCATGGGAGATAACGGGATTAATGGGAATGAGGAAAACTATTTATTTGAGCCTTATATTCCTCCCGAATATGCTCGCATTTGTGGACCAACTACGAACATTCCACAAATCACTATGACATTGTTTAGTGAAGAGATGGAAAGTGTAGGTTATCCTCGCAGTTATACTGCTATATTTGAAGGGGGGGAAGAAGGAGAATCAACTCCATTTGTCCCCGATGTTCCTATACGGTGGGTGAATCCCGAAGATGGATTCTGTATGACGGGAGAGGATGCTCGGTATCAAGTTCGGTTGAGTTTTAACTTTGGGAAAACAATCCCTGCTAATATGGTTCAACCTGTGGGTGATGAAACCAATGAGATACAGGAGTTTAAGATGACAATAAACCAAATAGAAGGAGGTCAAAACAATCCTATTTGGAATCCAACCCTTGACCCTCCACCAACATCATCCAACACAGTTTTAACAATAGATACCCTAAGTGCGCCTTTTACCTCTATTGATTATCCAATCAGCGAAAGTCCACCTCAACCATCCGTAAATGAACTTTTTGGATTTGAAGATGGTTTATTGACATTCGGAACTATGGCGGGGACTGTGAATACAAGCACCGCATCAATAACCTTTACAGGAACACTATTATGTGATGCTTATGGAAAGGAAATTGAATTAGAAGAGTTGGGAATTGTAATCCCTGTTAGCAACTTTGTCGCCCTTTGCGGAAACCCTTAAATATCAAAAGTTGAAATCTTGGATTATGGATTCTATCAAAATAAGGAAGGTCAAAACGAATGACCTTGAATCAATCTATGAAATCCATAAAGGAAAGTTCCCAAAACCTGCGAGTCCGAGATATTATGAAAATCTCAAAGTAATCAAATCCTCCCCCTTCTATGTAGCCATAGACCAAGATAGTGAAGATGAAAGAGTTGTTGGATTTATCGCAGTTAGGGTCAAAAGAGATTTCATGAATGGAGTATGGGAGTCATATATGTCGGTTGCATCACTCGCAACGAGCATAGCCAAATCAGCACCTTTCACGAATGAGGGAGTGGAGAAACGCCTTATCCAAAGAGTTGTTGATGATTTTGATAATGGTGGTTTTTATGGTATTTATGCTGAACTAAGGGAGAGTTCAAAAACATCTTTGAAGTGCTTTGAGGAATTAGGATTTACATTGGAATCAAAGGGTAAATACAAAGACGGAGAACGGAAGATAGTTCGCTACTATTTAGAAGATTTGAAGGAAGTTTCGGGAGAGGTTGAAATAAAGAGAATGAACCGTAAAGATGTGAATAGAGTTCTTCAACTCCATAACACCTACTTAAAATCATCTAAAAAAATCAGTTATTATCACAACTTATTGAAAAATCAAGGTGCAGTAAATCTTATAGCGGTGGACTCAAGAGGGAGAGTATTTGGATATTTATGTGCGAGAAGGCAACTCAATGACTCCGATGATGAAAGTAGCCGAAGAGATACCCTCAATTTTACTACTATGGTTGTTGATGATAAGGCGAGAGGTAAAGGAATTGGAACTTCCCTTGTTGAAACTATGATTGAACAGGCTAAGGATGGAGGGATTGAAATAATTAGGGGAGATGTGCGAGAAACTAATGTAGGGGCGAGAAAACTCTATCAAAAAATGGGATTCAAAGAAAGAGTAATAGGAGAATATAAAGATACAGGCGAGTTGAAATACCGAATCACCAAAAGGTTGAGGTTGCCCCCCCTATCGCCAAAGACAAAACAAAATCTTGAAAGATTTTTTATTCTCATTATTGGATATATGATAGGAAGGAGATTAAATTAGAATAACTTTTCTTGATTCTTCTCGCCCTCTTCATTAAATGATTGACCACACCAATGCGAAACTAACCTATGAGTTTCACCAATATAAGCCGAACAACCATACCTTTGAACAAGTTCATTCATCAATGGCTCATACTTCATAACTGAACCTTTGGAAACTGTCAAGATTACTTTACCGGGACACATGACGGTGATAGGCTTCCCACTAAATGAATCAATCCTCTCCTCAATGATTGTGGTGCAATTACCCGTCAATGAAGGTCGCCTATAACTCGCCCCACACTTAACACACCTCACCTTTTGTTGTCCGTAGGCTCTTAAATTACCTCTCATATCCCTAATCAAGTGTCGGTTAATCAGTCGGCTTGATTGGTCTTTATTATCAACTGAAACGAGCGTTTCACCGAGTTCAAATTGAGCCATTGTTTTTTGCCTCATAGATTCAAGGGTATTATATGGATTGTTTTTGGGGGCTTCCGAGCAATCATTAGTTTCATGAGTATATCCGAACCCTTCCATCTCTCTCTCCGTTCCAAGAAGATTCTCAACTGTGATAATTCCGTAGTTTTTTGATTCCTTTGCAGGGATAAAGTTTTGTGAAGCATCATAGAACTCAAGAGGATATTCCCAATTTACATCCACATTCAATGCCTCCTTATCAATCTCGGAAGGAACAATCTTTGTAGTTAAGATAAGTGGTGCATCCATTTGCCCGCCTCTTGTCGTTGCGAGGAACTTTTTACTGAAATTGATTAGACCATCCATAAGCAACATTACGCAATCAATATCTCCATCACAATTCCTTCTTTTTGCCGCATGAAAATAAGGGTGTCCGTAGTTCCCCTTAACTTCGGCTACTCCTATCAACCTGCAAAGAATTGCCCCCGATGTGTGTGGGGCGAGTCCCATCATTAAATGACCAAACAAATCTTCAATGGATTCAGCACAATAGAACGGCTCAAGTCCATATAACTTAACAAGCATATCATCAATGAACTTTGAAGCACGAACAAACTTATCGGCTACATAGGTTGAAATGACAATATCTTGAGGCTTCAATTCAACTACTTCATCGGGTGAATCAACGACATATCCGAGTTCTTTTGCTTTTTCAACCGATAAACCTATCTCTTTCGGCTTGAAATGAGTCATTGTAATATCAACAAAGTCAAATCTAATTGTCCCATCCCTAAATACTGAAATCCCATTATCAAACCTCATAATCCCTTTTGCTAAGTTTTCGGGGATTTTCTCGGCACTCGTCATACCTTTGACACCCTTTATTGGAGGGTTGCTAACTGCTTTCGCAACCAATTTTGCATCCCTCCACATCTCTCCCCAATCTAATTTTCTTTTTTCAATATCCACAAATGAAGTTTCCTCGCCATCAATTACTCCTTTAATTGTTTCATTACCTTCGGAATCAACTCTAATTCCAATATGAACTGATTCATCCATTGAAACTAAATCAACAACCTTCCTTTGAGAGCCTACATTGAAACCGACAGGGAATAGAGAATGAATTGCGGGCTTCATCTCTCTCATCTTAGCCCCTTCGGGCTTCCCCATCCTCGCCCCAATCCGATATGAAACTGAAGGTCTAATTTCATAATCAACCAACTCATTGACTAAATCAAGAGCCGATTTGTCCTCCAAACTTCCCGAATAATCTTTCAATTCTTTGTAGGTTGAGAGAATTATCAATGATTTATCCCCCACCAAAAAGAACTTATCTTCACTCCGTTCAATATCAATGCAAAGTTTGTATGCTACTTCTAATGCTGAACTATCAATTTCAATCGTGCTATTGCACAAAGAGATTTTAATTTTGTTGATTAAGTATATTAACTCTTCGGCTGATATATCGTTAAGGAATGGAACAAATCTTGGATTTAGACCTATTTCATTCTCCAAAGACAACTTAACTGAATCCAAAAATGAATCATTAAAGTCTAAATCTAAAGAATCCAATTGCCTTCGGTAATAATCTTCATTGAATGGGCTTGGAATGATAGGATGATTATTCTCAATAAACTCCCCCACAGGAACTAATATCTCACCTAAATCCCAAACTTTTTCAATATCCCAATCCGAATCCGTAGCCAATCCCTCATTAACCTCATCCGATGATTTGATTCTCCTCGCTGAACCATCTTTGAATTGAACATAGGGGGCATCAATATCTGTGCAGGGTGTCAAAACAGTCGCCTTTCCCGGTCTTTCATACTTAATTTGAGTTCCAACGATGATAAATGAGTTCAAAACCTTCATTGTAGCGGGGTGAATTGAGGTGGTCGCTAAACCTCCTAACCTACTCCTCCCATACCTCAATCGGAAACCTCCAACTTCCATAGGCTGACTGAATACGGGTCGCCCCGCCAACACATCTCCGAGATACTTGAAACTCGGCTCAACAGTCCCTAAATCGTTTGTGTCCTTCTTATTACCAACAAAGGACTGAAGCCAATCCCAACCGTCAAGGTTCAAAGCCTCCACATACTTAAGAATCTTAGGGGCTTTCAGCACCAATCCTTCACACATAACAAGGATGCTTCCTTCCCTAACTTTGTTTGTTGGGACTCTCGGCAAATCTCTTTGACCCGAAACTTCAGCACCAACCCCCTCCCCATCAATGTAAATAGGGCATTGTTTCGCAATAACCTCAAGTTGAGGGTTGCTTGGTCGGTATTGAAGTCCTCTCGCATAAGCACCCACTTCTTCTTTATACCTCTCAACTTCTTCGGAAGTCATGATAGGTGTGCCTATTCGGAACATTCTTCGCAAAATATCCCCAATCAATACTGAAAGTGCTTGACCTGTTCCTCCCGCACTCCGAATTGGACCTGCAAATGAAATCGCAACACAATCCGAACCATCAGCATTCTTCAGCAATCTCGCTGAAACTACTCCTTCAAGGGGTGCAACCAAAATACCTTCAGTCAAAACTGCGAGTCCCGCACAAACTCCATGATAGATTGCATCCTCAATTTGTTTCTTATTTTTGAACTCCTCTAACTTTGAAAACTCTTCTAAGGTTGTTTCCCAATCGGGAATCTCTTTGTATCGGTATGTTCTTCCTTTCATCCCACAGGCAAAGCAATCGTCTGTTTTCCATTCACCTTTTTTGATTTCACCCTTCCCATTACAAACTTCACAAGTTTTTGAAACTCCATAGAGATAAGTTTCAGCCGAAACAATTTTTCCAATCTCAAGAGCAACCAATTCCCTGTTGCCTTCAAACTTTTCAGTCAAGGCTCTAATTTGATTGGCGGTATCTCTTGGATGTAAAAAGTCCAATAGTTTTTGAGTTCTATCTGCGAGGTCGTGTGCTTGAGGAATCTCAACATAAGGCACAGGGTCAAAACCCATTGACCGAGCCTTCCCCGCAATCTCATAGGCTTTATCGCACTCGGATTGGAGATTATTGAGGTATGAATCATAATCCATAATACTCATTTCATCCATTACCTATTTCAATGTTATCCATAGTAAAGTTTAACAATCAAAAGAGAAGATAGATAGATATGGTGTCCTACATCCCAAGCATGATGAGAATGGGTGGGTATAATCTATCGGAGTTCGTTGTTTATTCAATCAAGGCACACCCACTCGGATTTGTTGCCGTTTTTACCGTTGCACAGGGTCTTTACACCAACCTTAGAGATAGGGGAGTTCTTATCATCAAAAGCAACAAAAGATTCGCCTTTCTTATTCTTGCTACAACACTCATAATTTCACCATTCGTTATTGATGCGAGCCTAAACATATTGGATTGGGCGAAAAATAAGGTTGGAGATTTTTCCGATGATTTTTTCCACTATACCACAGGCTTCTAATCCTTTGAATATGAACTTAGTTCACCCACACAAATAGGACAGGTCATAGGTCGCCCATCGGTGTAGTGCGATTCAGCACCTAAAACGAATTGGTGGTTGCACTCGGCTTGGTATGTATCTTGAGGGTTGCAGTTAAAACAAATGAATCTTCCGAATCTCCTCTTTTTCCCTTCGGTGGTTTGTTTTTTGCATGACCAACAAATCTTCGCTTCTTCTTCGGCTTGGTATTTATCCTTTCCGAAACAAAACTTACAACCTTTATCGCCTAAATCACAATGCTGACAACATAATTCGGGGCAACCTTTACAGGCTACTAACTTAGTATCGCTATATGGTCCTTCTTTTCTCCCACATTCAATACAATTATCCGCTTCAAAAGATTCAGCCCTCTTTCGGGAGTCTAAATATGTCAATGGTGAAATATCTCCAACTAATGTGTTATCCATAAACTGTTTAATTTTTGAATTATCTTTATGACAAGGAGATAGTTTGATTGGTGTAGTGGTTTTTGTGTAATTACTTCTCATAAATTGGCTAAAGGTCATTTTAGCAATAGCATCTAAATCTTCTCCATCAACTTCATCAGTTCCTCCAAGATTTTGTTCCCACATTTGAATATACTCTTTACAAACACCTTCAAGGGATGTTGGATTCCAAAGCATTATGTCGCTCTCCCATCGTTTCTCATAGAAGTTTCTATGTTTGCACCCTGCGTTGTGGATTTCATAGGGAACTTTCTTGTTCCAATCGCACATTAGGTATGCTTGAGTTTCATCTTCGGCTTCAAAGGATTCAGCCGACTTTTTAACTTTCAAATCTCCCTTGAGTTTGAATTGCTTTTTGAAATCATTGAAACTCGCACTAAGGCTTGGTTTATTCCAAAGAACCCATCTTGATAATGCCCCTGCGGTTGTTGGGTCATTCCAATCTTCCCTGCCGTTGTTGTGCCTGTCAAGATACCTCTCCATTCTCTCTTTGTCGCCATGCTTGGTGTAATCACTCATTCCCCTCGCCCCGAAGTGTGTGGTTTTGGTTTTTCCATCGGGATAGGTGAAAATCGCCATGAGTTTCTTTTCTTTATTGGTGCTTCGCTTTATCTCCACCGAAGTTGGCTTTCCTTCGGATTCAAATGTTTCAGCCGTGAACCATGCAGGTATCATACCTCCCTCAATGATTTCATCTCTTATCCCATACTCCTTAGCCCTTCCCTTTCTATCTTCTTGATACTCAATAGCCCTGCTCAAGCATTCCTTTGAACCGCAGTTCCCACATCTGTTCCCTCTCTTTCGGTATCTTGTTGAATAGGTTGGTCTATCTTCAAGGGGAATGTCATTGTATCTTTGACAAAAATATCGGTCTTGGCGATAAATCCTATTCTCTCTTCCCATTTCTATTCTTTCAATTTTTTCCTTCGCTTCTATTTCCTCCATCATTTGCTCTTTCGTTCCCACCACTTTGTTCTTTTGTTCCCACTTCCGAAGTAATTCATTAGACCAAGCCATAGCCTTTCTCGCCTCTTTTGAGGGTCGTTTGATTTTATCACCATAACTGTATGCGGAATAGCCTCCATAGGATGAAGCCTCCAAAGACAATTCATCCTCCCACTCAATGTCCTTTTTCCAATCATCCTTTCTTGGTCGCTTCGGGTCTTTCTTATTCCAATTGACCTTTTCTCTCCAAGTATCATACTTTGGCTTCAATTTTTTGAACTCTTTATCAAGTCGGTTCACCTTTTCAGCCTCAAAAGCAGTTTCGCAATACTTCCGATTCAAGCCAAATGCCTCATAGATGAGATGAAGTGATGCACCTGCAACGAATAGACCTGCATATCGCCACCACTTCTTATCCGTAATTCCTTTGAGTTCAAATTGCATCAAAGTTGCACCGACAACGAAAAGGGATGCACCGATAACACCTGTTTCGGTGAGTAATCCATCTCTCAAAAATCCACTTTGGTTGTTTTGGTTTATAACCTTTCCCTCTTCAGCCTTTTTTGTAGCCACATAAGTTGGCTTTCCTCCTTTGTATTTTGGATTGTTCACCGCCTTTCTTTTTCTTTTCACGGCATCATCAAACGCCTTTTGCCCTCCCTCTTTCCAAAGTTTCTTTGCTTTGGACTTTGGATAGCACTTTGGATAGTCTTTTTTCCAATCCGACTTCTTTTGATTGGCTTTAGGTCGCCCACATTGAACCCATTTGTCCTTATCGGGGTTAGATTTTGAAAGGTCAATCCATTCTTCGTCAAACCACTTCGGCAATCCCGAATCCTTTGGCTTTTCGCCTGTGTAGGCTTCGTTTCCTTTTCCATGCTTCTTCGCATAGGCTTTCTTGTATTCGGAAACCAACCAAGAGTTTGCATAGATTGAAGGATAAACTTTGAACTTCTTTTTCGCCTTCTCTTTTGTTTTGGCGTAAAGTTCTTTATCCTTTGGTTGTGGACTACTCATTTACCCACCTCAATTTTTTGCTGATATTCTATCATCTTCGGGAACTGTTGTAATCTCTTCGGGAAGAGGAAGATAAACGATTGGAGTTTGGTCGGGGTCGCCTGTTAGGGAGAATCTAACACTCAATAGTTCATTTGTGTCAATATCTCTCACCAAGTTTAGTTGAATTGAGCCTTCAATGTAATGAACAACTTCAGTCTTGAGTCCCAAATCTTCATCAACTAAGATTCCTTTTGGCTCTCCACCGTAGCCTCCGTCATGAACAAAGGTGATAGCAAAATCAACAACTGTGTTCAGTTTGTCAATCAATTCGTCAATCTCTTCATGGTCATGGTCGCCTTCGGATTCAAATACTCCCTCCACAACGGCATAGTCCAAAAAGTCGGAAAGTTTGTCGGCATCGTTGCGAACCACCGATAGTTTGCTTTTCCACCATTCGGGATATTCTCTCTTCCCATCGGCTTTGTCATGGATTCGCTTGGATGCTTGATTGAGTTTGTGAGCATCGGACTTGACCATGTAGGAAACAGGTCTTGATTCAGCCTCTTTCCTCTCCTTATTTTCTCGGATTCCTTTCGCAACTGCGTTTCCAACTGCCCTCTCCCAATCGGAGATTTCACCATCATTATCTCTATCGGCTTTTTCGGGGTCAAAGTCGGGGTCGTTGCCCTCAACTTTCTCAATATCTTCCCTTAGTTTTTCATCCTTTAGTTCATTTGACATTTTCTTTTGTCCTTCCCAATTTTCGGGGAGAGGAGATTTGAAGCCAAAACCTGCACCGCTTTTTGACATAACTTCCTTAGCATAATCTCCATGTTGGGAAACATCAAAATCATCACCGACATAAGGTGCTAAAAACATGAGATAATTCTCATTAAGGAACTTAAACTCAAACATCAAAGGATATTTAGGCTTCCCGCTAATTCTCACTTCAGTTTTAGGATGCAACCTCATGAGCATTGAATTGAAAATATCATAATTGTAGGGTGTTCCGTTAATCAAAAGGTATTTTTTTGACTTTCCAAAGTTATCCTTTAGGACAAGAGGTTCATAATCTTTTGCGAGTTTCCGAGTTATCAAATCAAAAGGCATGATAAATCCAACAACATCCGAATCTTGATAGTTGGTTTGCTTTAGGATTCCATTCAACCGAGCATCCTTCACACTCTTCAAGAACAACCCTGCTACATAACTCTTATCATGCCGATTGTATGTTCCCTCCCCTTCATTCTCAACTGAATCCTTCATCAATTTAGGCATCCATTGAGGTCGGTTATTGATGTAGTATTTATCATCACCTTTGGCTTCAAAGGTTTCAGCCTCAAAATCCCCTTCAATGAAACTGTATTTTATCCCCTCTCTATCAAGCCGATAAAGGATGTGGTGTGGGACACTATCTCCATCGGGAATAACCAATGCTTCAGCCTCCAATTTCAATAATTCTTTATATCCTTTGATGCTATGCTCGCCCGTTCCTCCGCATGAAGCACATCCATCATCAATTCCTAAGCGAGAATCATACAGACCGCCCGTTCCATAACAATCTCGGCAATCGGCTTCAAAGGTTTCAGCCCCAAGCCTCACCATGAACTCTCCTCCATCATGGTTAATCGGGTCGTCAATAAAAGCCCTTAAGCGAGCCATAGCATCTTGTATTCTGTATCTTTCTTCCCTCAATCTTGTTTTTGTATCTTGACTGTTAGTAGCCAAAATCTGTTTTCGGTTAGCCTCTAACAAACGATGTAGTGCTTGGAGTTTGTCATTTGTCGCCTCAATGAAGTTATCATCAACAGTTCGCAAATTGCCCTGCCTATCATAAATCTCGGCTTCAAAGGTTTCAGCATTAAGGTGTGAAGAATTATTGCTATTGTGGCGAGATTCAAAGTCCCAATATCCAACAAAATAATCGGACACGGCAGTTTCAATCTCATCAAGTCCGTTTGGGTCATAGAGGTCGCCACCTGCCCCATCCTCCGCACCCACATTATTTTGCACGAACTCAAAAAGTTCGTTCATTTTCACATTCACTTCACTCTCAACAAGTGCTTTTTTACCCATATCGGAGTTTTCAGCATTGAAGGTTTCAGCCTTGAATGGGCTTCGGTATCGGGGGTCTTTTTTCAGTTTTTTCGTTAGACCCTTATTATTCCTCAAGATATTCTTATAATTCCTTTCACTTTCCTCTTTTTCTTCCCTCTCCCATTCTTCTAACCAACGGTCTAACATCTCTATATTATTCAACGCACCGCCAACCCCATAGGTTTGCACCATGTTTTTAATTGCTTCCAACATTTCGGGGTCGTCTTTGAACCTTTGCATTTGTTCTTGAAGTAGGGTTCTATCCATTTCAATATCTCCTGTGGAGGCTTCAAAAGATTCAGCAACAAGACTTCTCAAATCGTCTATATCATCCATAACCGCTTTTTTCGCTTTTGGAGTCAATTTAACATTGATGGTGAAAGGCACTTCTTTATTTTTCAAATGATTCATTTACTTCAAATACACCCTTTTTGACAAGTTGGCTCAAAGTTCTTTTTTGCATCTTTTTTGCACTATCATCACCCCGCCTACTATTCTTTTCAATGGTGAACGGAAGCCCTACTGTGGTTGCTTGAGTCCAAAGTTTCGGTGAAATATCATCCAACTCTTCATCAATGTATATGCTATCATTGATTGAGTGTGCTTCATAGGCGAACATAAACCATCTCAATTTTGACTGTTGATTTTCAGTTAATTTTAATGAAGGGTATTGTGATGCTTCAAAAGATTCAACATCCTTTTTGTTTAATTTGCGAATCTCACTAACCGCCCACTCAAACTCACCCTTACTTTGAGTTGAAAGCATAATCTCTTTTAGGAGTTGCCTATACTCCTTATCACTTAGATTATCAGCCATAAAGTTGAATTGTTCTTCTTGATATTTAAGCCTGTCCCTCAAGAGAAGTCCAATTCATCGGCTAAATCATATTCCACCCGGATAACTTCGGGTGCATCTTCGGGATAGATAGAAGGTTCATCATCCCTAAGCATGAAGATTTGAAAATCTCCAAGCGATTCAACTTCACCGAGAGAACCGATTGGGATGAACTCAACTTCTTCGGGAATGAAATTATCATCCACACCATAGTTTGCAGGTGTTTTAAGGCTCACATCATACCTACTCAATAGTTGTTCTAATCTTGAAATCTCTCCCGAATCAAGTCGCCCTGTTGCCGTTGAGTGTGAAACCACATCGTCATTGTTTAAAAACTTCTCAACCATATCGGTTTCAACTATGTTTGGCGTTTCAAGTTGCTCTTTCAAAGCATCCATAATGAGTGGGACATAGTATTTTCCGATTTCACCCCTTGTCAATGTTGAGAGGAAGTTGTTGAAATCCACTTGAAACCAAATTGCAGTATCGGCTTCGGGAGATTTAATGTCCTCATCTTCAACTGTCGGTTGTTCATCTTCCTGTCCTTGAGAAAGATTCGGTGGTAAAGCCCCCGAACCTTGAACATTGTCGCCAAGTCCTGTAATTCGCCCATAAACAACGATACTGTGCTTAAAGAGAGGCAAAACATTAAGTTCCCACCTTCTCGCACCTCTAACGATGATTGGGACTCCTCCAACCGTTTTCCGAGCCATAGTCCGAACTGTTGTCCCTACGGCTTTCGCTGAAGCGGTGGCTGAATACCCCCTATTCATGTGAAGAATAAAGGCATTGATTCTTTGTTGCATACTCGGAATAACTTTCATCCTTCCGCCCCTCTTGAGTGTTCTAATGCCCTCAAGCCTCATATAATTCTTAACGGTTCTTCGGCTTGTTCTCGCCAACCTTGAAGCCTCCATGATACCTACGCCATCTCTCATCATCCGATTGATAGCGTCTAAGGCTCTTTGCTTGACTTCCTCTCGCATAGTCCTTAATCCTCCTTAACCTATTTAGCCTTTCCTACTCTTCAAAGATTCCCACATGACCAAGATTAGATGAAATCAATCTATGAAGTTTGAAATATCCATCCTTTTGAACCGTTGCACCAATAACGAAGAACTTAAAATAGCCATGCTCTTTCACATACTCCATCATAGCACGAACAGGGTCGGGAGGTCTTGATTCCCAATTACCATGTATTTCAGCGAGAATCTTATATCTCAAATCCCAATCAAGTTTTGTGATTCCCTCAACGAATCTCGGATAGTAGTAAGTTCTCAAATAAGCCCAAGTTTGGACTTCCGCTTTTGTTTCTTCGGTCATAAGTCTAAGCCCTCCTTCCAATCGGGATTCACCATGTATGTCCCATCATCAAACCGAGTAATCGCTTTGAGTTTGGTCAAGTTCACAATTTGTTCATTAGATATTTTACACTCTTTTTGAATCTCTTTTTTGTTGCTTCCAACAGGACACTTTTCAAGGATAAGGTCAAAGGCATCAATTGTCTTTTCATCAACTCCTTGAGATATAGCCTTAGTTGGGAACTTTTCAGTCAATGTTTGAAGTGATAATTCAAAGATTTCTGCCGCAGTAATTAGGTGCTTCATGCTTATCTCCTCATCACCCATCAACCGAGCAAAACCTCTCACAAGATTCGCAAACTCTTGATACTTCCTATTATCAGTTGCAGTTCTAATGCAAAAGGCATCTCGGAATTGGGGCTTCTTTTCTAAATCATCATAAGTCCCATTGATAGAACCCATGAAATCTCTCAACTTAGGATTCATTGAACTCACATACCGAAGATATTCTCGGAAGAATCTTCTCCACTTATCAATCTCTTCAGCAATCTCGGAGTTGCTAAAATCACCATCCATAGCCGATATGATTGCATTCCTAATCATATTGGTCGCTTTCCCTTCGGATAGAGAAAGTTGCGTGAATATAAGTGATAATCTTGAGATAATTTGAAAAGTATATTTTCCAAAAGCATCCAACATCACTCGCTTCTCATGATTTTCCTCATCGTAATAGTGCGGTGGATTGCCTAAGAAAAGAAGGTTCAATGTTGTTTCTCTTTCAACATCTAAAGCCCCTTTTTGCATTTCAATCTTTCCATTCGCCATCATGTTCATGAGTTCACCAAAGGTTTCATCATTCCATGTTTGAAACTCGGAAACTGCGACCCTCTCATGATTCATCTTCGGCAACAGACCAATCTCAATCGCATTCAAATCATCTCCCGACATAGCCCCGAATAGACCGGGAATAGTCGCCATCTTTCCCGAACCTGCCCTTCGGCATGGGACAAGTGGTTGAATTACCCTCTCAATTAAATGGTCTTTACCTTCACCATGACTTGAAACAATCCCTACATGAATCATGTCCTGTTTCTTAGTAGGTGAGAGGCAATAAAGCAAAACGGCTTTCTTCAAGAAGTCTAAGGCATAGATTTCAGCCCAAAGAGTATCATCCCTCATCATCAATTTAAGAGGGTCGGTATTGTATTTTGCACACAACTCCTTGAACATTTTGAACTCGGATTCAGTCATTTGGGACTCTTTGAATCCCTCATCCAATTCAGCCGACTCAACAAGGAATACTCTTTTAGTTCCATTGTTGATATATTTTCCTTTAACCTCAATCCTCTTTCCTTCTTTTTGGCTTTGAGCGATAATCACAAGAAGGTCGGATAACTCATCATCACTCAAACCATCGGGAAGATACTTCTCTTCCGCATTATGAGCGATACATTGAACAGAATACTCGCCATCGGAAACAACAAACTCAATAAGGGCTTTGTCTTTGCCCGCTTTTTTGTTTGTGATTCCTTTAATTGAATACTTAATACAGAATCCCGAACCCTTTTGGGTGTTGCCGAAAATGTTCCTATCATGAACATCCTTCATACTGATGGTATAGTCCCGATATTTAGTTGAAGTCAAAAATACAAAATCTTTCAACTCTTCGGATATTTTATCAACCATGCTATCACCAACTACTTAGACCTATTTAACTTCACCGCCCGAATAGAGGTATCGCACACCCCTAACCAAGCGTATCTAAAATACCTCAACCAACCCGAAGGTCTATTGAGATTATGAGATTTGGTGGTTTGCCCGTAGTTCATCCCTTGACTCAATTTTGGTCTTGGGCTTCAAGTTGGTCAGCAGGGACAGGAGGAACTACAACATCCTCTCCCGATGAGAGCAACTTAGCGGAGAATCGGTTATAAAGCCTTCCGTTTCTTCCCTCAACCTTGTGTCGCACAAACTGAACTTCAAGAGGATAAGAGCCTCCATTGTCAAGAGAGTTTTGCACAAAGTTCTTCATGTGTTCCTGTTCATAGCCTGTTAGCCACAGGGTTTGCCTTCGCCCTTCGGAGGGTTCAATTACTCTAACTGCGGTTGAAACGCCATATTGACCTTCAATACCTTCGGTAAATCCTTCAATAATATGTCCCTTCATCATCTCACTAAAACCTGTTTCCTCGCTGATAGGCAACTTAAGGGTATCTCGGCTAACATAGTTCCGAGTTTCACCTCCGTTGTTCTTTTGTTCCTGTTGCACTTCCGCCAAAAAAGCCTCAATTTCATTATTTACTTCACTCATATTTTTTCACTTCCATTTTTTTGTTTTTGTTATCATCCCGTTTTTGTTGTGGGACAATATCAAGTTTGTGAGGTGAAGTATATGAAGGTTTGCATTTCAGCCCCATATATTTGAGAATATATCAAACTCACTAAACTCACTTGGGGGTGAGGTTTCCCCTTCACCATCCTCATCATCATCAGTAAAAGGACCAAATAAAGGGTCAGTCAATTGCTCGGATTCATCATCCACTTGAGAGGATTCTTCAGTATCGCCTTCCTCTTCAACGGTTTCTTCAGTAGGGAATATGCACCTTTCGGTAAAGGTCGCCCCAACTGATTCTAATTTTTCGGGCGTTATGTCGCTATTGGAGAAGTCCACCCCCTGCGATTCTGTTCCAAAGGTTGCATTGGTGAAGTTGTATCTTTCAAACAAACCGTCAATTTTTCCAATTTCAACAACTGCATTCTCAAAGTTGCTAACTCTTCTTCCAAACTCAAGTGTGGTGTCGTGTGTGATATTCAACTGCCCTATTTTTGAGTCTTTGAAACTCAAAGCAACGATACAATTATTAAACTTTAACGCCCCAATTTCACTATCTTCAAATCTCACATCCATTAAACTGCAATTGTCAAAGTTCAAAAAAGACTCATTTTCAGGATTGCTGAACCCTCTCGCCCTTTTGAAATTGAACTCCACATCCCTCAACATGGCGTTTAAGAATGTGAACTCCATAGAGTAGTTTTTGAATGAGCAATTGTTGAATGTGCATCCCTCTATTGTGCGGGGGAAGGTATATCCATTACTTTCAATATCCTCTTTCCACTCCCCTAATTTTGGGTTTCTATTATTCCTACTGAAAAATCGGTATCTCCTTAGAACTCGTCTTGAATTGGAGTCGCCCGAATAATTGAACTTACTTCCCGTTAAATCGCATTTATTGAAAGTGGTATCTTTCATATCAATATCTGTAAAGTAATCGGAATTGAATCTTGGACTCAAGGTTGTTTTATTGAATGTGCAATTTGAAAATTGAACTTTCTCCATCTTCATCATCTTTTGCATCTTAACTGCATCAAAATCACAACTATCAAAGCGAAGATAAAGATTTTGATATTTGTAATCATCAAGAAGGTCTGTTTCGCCTTTATTGGATTCAATCTTATAGTTCGCACGATGATAGGTTGTTCCAGCCCACCTTGATTCTTTGAAATTGACTTTGTTGAATGAACAATTCAAAAATTGAGGATTCTTGATTAAGGAATCTAATCTTTCAAGGGAGGGGGTATTTCGGATGGTTGAATTAGGCAAAACATCCATTCTTAATCTCCACAACTTTATAGATTCAAACGAAGAATCCATGATGAGAGTCCCATAACAATAGGCATCAAGAAAATTACTGCCGATAAATTGGGATGAATTGATTGTGCATCTCTCCACCCTTAGCCCTCTCAAAATTGAATCCTTAAACTCACAACCGACAATTGAACTATCAAGCCATCGGTTAGAGTAATCTTCGTCATTTGCATTTAACTTAAACTTGGAGTTTAGCATATCATTATTCTCAAATCTTAGGTATCTTTGCATGGCTAAATCAAAATCACAATCTATTATTTCGTTTCGGCTCATATCTAATCTGTATGTGCCGGGTAAATGCCCCAATTTTACATCCTCTAAATATGAATCATCTAATCTTGTGTTGCTTGAGTTGAGTTTAAGTGTTGTGTCTTTAAGCCACAACCACGAACTTGTTCTCAATCTCATTCTGTTATTTTTGAGGGATAGACTGTAATTTTTCGGCTTTGGAAAATTATAGGGTTGTAATGAATGATTCATTGTATTGGGCGGGACAAAAACGGAATCAAAACTTTCATCATTCTCAATCTTCCTAATTTCCTTTAACCGTTGTTGTTTGGCTCTATACCAATCATTCATCTGTTTATTGTCAGTCATTTAGCCACCCCATCAATGATAGCCTTCGCAATCCGCCCCGAAACCTTCAACAACTTCAACTGATTTTATATTGAGGGATGATGAGTTTGATTTGATTCTTTTGATTGCGAAAACTGCAATCAGCCCTGCAAATGCAAAACCAAGAAGTGTAGGGGCATCCCTCAATGATTCGGAATTGAATGTCTTAGCCCCTTGAAGTGGTCCTTCAAGGTCTATAATCCCCATAAAACCGTATTTTCCAAGTGCTTCTTGAAATGCAAACCAATCAATATCCATTTCATTCTTTAATGTTGTTGAACCATCATCAAGTTGAACTGATTGATTTTGACCGTTTTGTGGTGTGATTTGCTCTCCATTTACATTAGGGTTTGAATCCTTCATGGCTCTTAGAATTGTTTCCCTATTTGGGAAAACAAGGATTCGGCATCGGTTATGAATAACTGATTTTCCTGTATTTGTATCAGTTTGCTTATGAGGGAATACAAGGAATTGAACGATGTATTCATCGTTGTCCCGACTTTTTACAAACTCCCTACAAATGTCGGTGGATGAAAAATACTGCCTCCCTGTGTAAATCTTTCCATCCTTTAGAGGGTGTCCGTGAATGGTCCATTTTCTTTGAACTTCTGTATAGCCATTCTTCTTTTTATCTTCAGCACCCTTCTTTTCGGGAGAAACCTCAATTTTACTTCTCCCTCCGTATGATGGCTCTCCAAGTTGATAAACTCCATTAACATCATAAACATAACACATCCATTCCCGTTGCTTGTTTGTTTCATCGGAATACCGCTTCATATCCATGATTGCTTGTTCGGAAAACTTGTTCCACTCATTCAACCAAGTTTGCGTCATAACCTAATCATTCACTTCTTGATATTTAAGGGTGTTGATTAATGGAGTCGGAGAGATTTGAACTCTCAACCTCTTAGATGCAAACCAAGCGTTCTTCCAAATTAAACTACGACCCCTTGAAAGAAAGGTGTAGGGGGGGAGGGGAAGGGGGAGGAATCTCCCCCGCCTACGATTTGAATAATTCAGTATTGCCTGTTAAATCTTTCTATTGAAATCAACCATCAACTACAAATGAAACTAATGATTCAATCGGCTTAAGTGTGTTTTCGGCAGGTATAATAAGGTCAAAATCTTCATCACTCATGAGGTCAATTTCAGCCTCCGATGGGTGATTCCTTGATTCAGCATGAGTTTCCCAATCATTCGGATAAGTTTCTTTCAACCTTTCCACTTGAAGTTTATCGTCAATATCAATCTTAATCAAGAGCCAACCATCCGACTTCAACTTTTCAACTTCATTAAGATACCGAATATCATCAACAACAATGAACTCTTCAAGGGACTCATTTACTTTCCCCTTTAGAACATCAATCCAAATGTCGCCATACAACTTCTTCCTTCCGCCATCTCCAACCTTTTGATAGGCTTTTCTATCTTTGTAGCCTTCGGGAATATCAAAAAGAAAGTCGGCAAAATCCTTCACCGATTGGGCGAGGCTGAACTTTTTGAAATGCAACCCATCACAAAGCGCATCAGCCAATGTCGTTTTCCCCGAAGCCATCTTTCCACATATACCTATTTTCATTCCGAAAAACCTCTATAATTTTCAATACTCTCCACCACATATTTAGGCATTTCGGTTGCGAGAGAAGTTCCTCCTCTTTGATTATCAAAGAAACTAAGGAATTGAGGGTCTATAATGTAGGTATCTCCAACATCCTCTTTACTTCTCACCACTCGCCCACACATTTGAGTTAGCAAATTAGCCGTTTGTGATTTATACCATTTGGGATTCATTTCAGTCCTCTTCTTAACTTGAATATCTCCAAGCGAGGCGAAAGGCACTTTCACGATTATACAGAATGATACATCCTTTCCGTCATATCCTTGATTTGCGTATGTTGAAATGAGAATATCATCCGAATCCATTGAATTGAATGACTTGAAATCTTCCTCTCTTTGTTTGGGTTCATCCGAATGTGTTCTTATCCTTCTCGCAACTATGGGGAAGTGGGTATTGATTGCATCTATAATCTCTTCTTGATTTGCTTTGGTATATGGGAGAATCAAGCCCTTTTTCCCTTTGTATCTCCACGCTATCTTTTTGATGGCTTTCGCAGTTTGAAAATAATCCATCTCCGATTTTGAATTGTATGAGAGGTTTCCACCAACTATGTGTGTGTAAATAGGTCTGTTTCCAATTGGGAATGAGGAATAATTTATTCGGATAAATGTGGTGCTATCCGAATCAAGACCTAATTCATCACGGAATACATCAGCATCACCTATTGTCGCACTAATGAATAATCTTTGATTACCTGCTGAATGGATAATATCTTCAGCATAAGTCTTGACTGATAGAGGCTTAAACTTGATTCTTGAGGGATTCAATTCATCATTCTTAGTCCAAACCCAATTTTCCCAATCATTCATTTTTTCAGTTAGAAGCATGATTTTTTTAAGTAGTATGTTTGCTTCTTGAATGTCATTTTCGGGTATTTTTTCATTCGTTATCCGAAAACTCAAGGTTTTGGATAGATTTTGGAAATACATTTGAAATACCTTAGCCGACATACTCCATATCCGATTATTGGTATTCGTCTTGATTGAGGGGATATTAGGGAAACCCAATGAATTACTCTTGGGACTCCACGCCTCAAGCATCCTATTCCTCCTTTCAGTCTTATGGTTATCTCCTTTACACTCTTTTCTTGTAGGGACTCCAAAGAACTTCTCCAAATCGGATATAGTGAAATCTAATGAATAATGGCTCATCAATGCCGACTCTAAGTTGTGTGCTTCATCCACAATCAATAAATCTCTTTGAAGCAGGTTTCCTGTTGGGAATGCTGAAGCCAAATAATTCATATTTGTGAGGAAAAAATGAGATTTTGTTGCTACTGCTAAATCCGAAAAATACCCACAAAAATTGCTTGAATTATCCGAAAAAGATGAATCCGAATCGTGCAATTCTTCAATTGAAAACTTAAAAATGCAATTGAAGTTTTTAACCTTTGTGCAGGGGGCATTATCCGAAGTGCAATTATCCGAATGAATCACTCCCGTTGCCTTGAAATCTTCAATGGCTTTCTCAAGAACTTCAATATCCTCGCAATTTGCAGGGACATTAAGATTACACCTATAATTTGACCTTCCTTTGACAACCTTCATTATAGGTAATTCTTCAGCGTATTGGTCTTGAAGCCCCTTCAAATGAGTCAAAACATAAGTCGGTTTCCCCGATATTTGAGGGATGAAGTATGATATTGCCGACTTCCCCGAACCTGTTGGAGATTCAACGATGATATTCTTTGTTCCCTTTGCTAACTCCTCAAGAATCAAAGGAATAATTTGCTTTTGCTCAATTCTTGGACTAATGAATGGCTTCATACCGAACCAATCTCCAATTTCATATCGTGGTTCAGTTTTCGGATAAACTTCAATTACTTTCAAAATTATCACCTCTCGTTTCAGTTGAATTAGACAAATATGAGATACCTTTATTAAGTATGCTATCCTCATTGATAATATGGGAAAAAGATTCGGACTGATTGAAAGCCATGCTGATGTGATTGATGAATATATGGAAGGTAAAATGCTTCCTATCGGCTCACAACAACTGATTTACAACCTATATGACAATTTCAAAAGAGGTGTTCCAACCCGAAGGCAAATAGGCACATACCTTAAAATAAATCCTAATTATATCTTCATGATGAAGAAAGGAGGAGTTAGCCTGTATGTTCACTCCTCTTCACTTGAATCTTGAAGGTATTCAGTTAAATGTTCGGCAACTTCTATACCTTTTTTTGCTATTGTGGTCGGGTGTGCGTATAGTTCAACATACACAGTTAAAATATCCTTTTTGCTCTCTTGACTCAACTTCTTCGTCATGAATATCAATTCCCTTATGACCTATATTAACCTAACCAAGATACTTAGCGAGTTCATCAATATCTAAGTCATTCCATCTCTTAATTATTTCAAGCATGATATTTAATTGAGGCAACATATTTTCAGTTTCAACATTTTGCTCTCTCCTCACCATTTCACCATTGACTATATAGTTTGATTTTTGAATGAAATATCCCTTCTCCATCATTGATGATACAATAATTCTCGCCTTGTTTGCATTCTCTTGAGAGTCAAGAGGGATTTTAATTTTTTCAATCCCCTCTTCCATCACCTTTGAACCATCTCCGAGTGCAATCATTACATACTTTTCGGGGTCATTCTCTAATAACTTCATTAATTCGGCATCCCCTAAACCACTATTCTTTTTGGCTAAATCAATAAGATTACCTACTGTGATAATTGAAAGCCTTAGAGGATTATTCATGACATTAAACATCACAAAATACAAATCATCTAAATCTTCTTTTCCATTCATCTCAATATCACTTTCAATTAGGACTTCAAAATCATTATTCAGTCCAAGTTTTACTTTTCCAATTTTCTTCATTAACATTCCCCACAATTATATCCGAATCCTTTCTCCTCAATATCAAAGTCTTGACAACAATACCTACAAACTCTAAATCTCCACCTCAAAGCATACTTTTTGCTAATCAATTTTGCCTGTGTCATTGATATTGGTTCAATGTTTTGAATCAATCCTCCTTCAACTTCGGACAACGCCTTCTCTTTGCGAAAGGTGTTGAGATTCATAAAGTGAACTTGTCCTCCATGCTATTTAAGCCTGTCGGTCATTCAGCAATTTTTCAGTTTCTAAATCCAACATGGCGAAAGCCATCTCGGATAAAGCATCATAAATCTCCTCAATGTTTTCGGGATTTGAAACCTTTGCGGTGATGTTCGCCTTAGCCCAATTAGACTTTCCACCTCTTCTAATCTCCCTTGATGGACCAAGATTGATTTCAAACTCAACATTACCCAACTTCAAGGAATTGAACCTTTCATTGGCTTCTTGAAGCCTACTTCTTGTTAATTCATTTGTTGGTGATAAATCATCACCCACGCAACCAATATAAATCATGCTATCACCACTTTCAACGATGATAACTGCCTCATCTTCATCTTCAACAAAGTCATAGTTTCTTTTAGATTTATTGACCAATTTTCCTGTTTTCAAGTCAAGCCAACCTACTTCCCCTTCTCGGTCTTTGATGAAGATATTGTGTTTTTCCCCATCTTTTGAAGTCCATTCTCTCGCAGTATAACCATTTTCACATTCAATTTTAATCGCCATTTGTTTTCCTCCCTATCTATTTTCCTCATTACCTATTAAACGATTACTCTCAATAATCATTAGGATTGATTTGAAGATGCACACAAAGTTCCTTATATCTGTTTCTAATTGAAACTTCAGTAATCCCTGCACGATGAGAAACTTCTTTTTGAGTTCTTGAGTTCTTTGTAATCAAAGAAGCGAGATAAACCGATGCGGCACGAATACTTGTTGGACCTCTCCCTGCGGTTAGTTCCATCCTTTCAGCCTCTTTTAGAATACTCATGGCTCGCATTTGAGTTTCATTCGGGAGATTCAAGGTTGAACAAAATCTCGGAATATATTCCGCAGGTGATGAGGGGGCAACCCTTAGTTTTAATGCCTTAGCCACTTCCCTATATGTTCTTCCAATCTCCTTCCTTCCTGTTCTTGAATGGATTCCCACCTCATCAAGAGTTCTTGGGATATTACCCATTCGGCATGAAGCATAGATTGAGCGAGCCACTACACCCTCAATAGACCTCCCTCTAACAAGTCCCAACTCAACTGCTTTTCGGTAAATAAATGCTGATTGCTCTCTAATTGGTCTTGGGAGTCCCATTTGTGATGCAATCCTTTGAAGTTCAGCGAGTGCAACCGAAAGGTTTCTCTCTTTTGAATTGCTTATTCGGGTTCTTTGATGTTGTTTTCTCAACCTTCGGAAGATTCTTGATGTTTCAGCATTCATTGAAACTCCCGCATAATCCTTATTCTTCCAATCAATGTCAGTTGTCAAACCCTTATCATGAAGTAATTCTGTATTCGGCATCCCTGCTCTTTCGGGATTTTCACCCGTATTACTGTCATAGTTTCTCCATTCGGGACCACTATCAATGACCAATTGTGTCAAAACTAATCCGCAATTCCCACAACTTACTTCTCCCTTAGAATCTTCTTTAACATTCCTACTTCCGCAATCTTCACACTTCACTAAATGGTTCATTTTTAATCCCCCGCATAATTCCCTATCTTTTCTCCTATTTAACCTTTTCGGTTAGTAGGAGTTATATGGATAATCAAAAGAATAATTCTGTTCAGTCAATCCCCACAATGAAACTTTGTGTGATTCAGCCCTAAGCCACGAATCAACAGATACTTGGTCTAACTCCATAAATCTTGAGTCGCCCCTTAAAACAAGAGTAATCTTTCGTGCGTGAGGTGCATACCTCATACTTCTCCCCAACTTTTCGGAGATTTCGGTGCTACTCATGGCTCTATCATTCAATAGGTTCAAAACTTTGGACTTCCAAGCATTTTTCTTCGTCATATTTATTGATGAGTGCTTTACCCTTTTAACCTTTTCCATCATTCGGGTAATTGAGCAAAGAACTCATCCCAATTTGGCTCATCATTGAGTGAAGTTTCTTCCAATATGGAATAATCAACCTTAGAAGGCTTAACTCCCTTTGGTCCTAAATCATCATCCATACTTAAATCGTCAAGAACATCATACAACTCATCTTGAGATAGAGTTTTAATTGATTCAGTTTTCTTGGCTTTTCTTTCTTTTTTGTTTTTCTTCCACTTTATATCATCGGATTTAGCCCAACCTGTCGCACTTCTCGCCTCTTTAGAAGGTTTCAAAAGATTATCTCCATAACCGTAATAACCGCCCATATTATACTCAACAGGTGCATTTGCATCTCTTTCAACAACTAATCCTTCAACATCAATTTCAGCGAACTTATCAGTCAATTTAACAAGATAGCCCAATAGTTGCGTTTCTCTTGCCGAGTGTGCTGAAAAATATCCTACACTCATATTTGTGCATTCGGGAATGATGTGGTCATAATTTGCCGTATCAGTAAATGAACCTGTCGGGTCAGACCTATGATTCATACCTAACTTTTCAGCCAAATCTTCGGAGAAAGCCTCCGAACAACATCTCCTTGATGCTTGATGTGTGATGATACTATGAATATCCTTTCTATCAAATGCAATCGCCCTATCATATTCTTTCAGCATATCTTCACTATTTGTAGCAATCCATGAAGAACCAACTCCACCTACTTCTTCGGCTCTATGAAAAATGTATAAACCGGGAACATTCATCCTAATTAATTCAAGCATAGCATAAGTTCCCGAATTATCATCCCCTCCCAAACATGAACCATCGGGGGTGCTGAACTTATCATCTAATGGATTGAAGTGAACGGTTTGTGTGCCTCCCCTATTGTGAACTGAATCAGTATGACAAGACCAAAGAGTTCGTGAGGGAGTTCCATCGGGCTTATCTATCTTTAGCAAACAATTCCCATAACCATCTTGATACATCCCTCGCTTTAAGAGTTCGGGTGATAGCATATATTTTTGAACAAACTCCTCTTCTGCATTAGAATAAGCAGGTCGCATAGAAGTAAAAAGTCTTTTCAACTTAGATTTTTCAAGCCTCATCCTCGCCTTTGATTGAGTCAAATCCTCTAAGGACTTCAACTTAGAACTTGAAAGCATCATGCTACAAGACTGTTTGACTTGATATTTAAGCCTGTCGCTCAAGTCCACTCGTTGATGAAGTTATCATCCCAATCATCACCATCAACAAACTCAATCTCAACCAACTCTTCAGTTTCCTGTTCTTCAATAAATCTCACAAATCGGTTAGGATTTAATGTTGTAAAATCCTTCAAGGCATCCAAGAAAGAAACTATATCACTTGAATCAGTAAAATCGGGTGATACGCCAAAAGTTATGTTCATACTTTCCGAATGCAAAAAATCATCATCATCCACATCATATTTAGTCCTCCTCACACCATCATGAACTTCACCTAAAATCTCTTCCCAACTCATACTTAAAGAATCTTTAAAATCAACTTCAGTAGCAATTAACGCTTTATTATGGTCAAGCAACGCTTCTGTTAATGAGTTGTAATCGTCATGGAGTGAAACATACTTGAACCAATCATTCACACCCTCATAGTCAGTCATTACACAACCATAAACGATTTTGAATGAATAACCCCTCCTAACTGCAACCCCAACAACATCGGAAGAATCCATATATTTAGGAAAATAAGCAACAACAGGATAGAACTTCGCATCCCTCCAATCCGAATATCCATGTTCCATTAATCTAAGCCTAAGCCCTTTTACTCCACCAACAGGGCGGAGAATGTCTTTCATCCTTTGGTCAGCGTTTAGCCCCATATTAACACCTAATATAGTCTTGTGTATTAAGGATTGCGGTTTCGGACACACTTCCACTTAATGTAAATTAAATCACCTTTTGATACGATATTTTCGGGATTAGTGAAATCAATGAACATAATTCGGTATTTACTTCCCGATATTGAAACTATTATATCACTTTTCCAAGCAATACCCTCTCTTACGGCTCTCTTATATGAATCCAAAGGTATGCAAACTGAATTGTCTTTGTATGTAGCCCCCATTATTGAAATGTTATGTATTTGAAGTTCTTTCTCATCCTTAAAATTATCTTCGCCATAAACATAATCTTCCCTTAAATCAAAATCACACTTCTCACACATAGCAAAAAGAGAACCATCGGAATCAACTTCATATTTTACCGTAAAATACAAATCTTTAGCATCCACTAACCACTTCTCCCTCCACTCTCCAAACTTACTGTTGAACTCATGTGTATCGCTACACTTCGGACAAAAAAGAGCCATAGGGTATGTGCTATCGCCCGAACCCTTAGACTTAGTATAGTGCAACTCTTCAACTATTGGCTCTAAGATTTTATTACCTTTTGCACCTTCACCGACATTGATGTGGGTAATTTCAACGGGTGTATCTTTCATCATTAACCCTCAAAGAGTCCCCTTAATCACCAATTGAGAGAGTTTTCTTTCAACCTGTTCTTGATTAGCAAACAACTCTTTGAATGTTTGGATGCCTCTCTCTAATTTTGCTTTGCCCGAATCAAGGAACTCTTGAGAACATTCATAAATCCCAATATCCTTAGTTTTCTTATCAATACAAATGAACTTAAATGATTTGCATTCGGGGAAAAGTTGAAGATAGAGATAGGCTTGAAGGTCATAACCATACTTCCTCGCTGAATACTTAAATGTGCTAATGTCGGCAGTAGTTTTCAAATCAATGATGCAATCACCTTTGAGTATGTCGGCTTTGCCCCTAATTGGGATTCCCTCAATCATTTGGATTTGTGGGACTTCATAATGAGCATCATTAAGATAATCCTTAACTTCCTCATTCAAAGTCAAGGCATCAGCGAGGCTTATTGCATTATTTACCTCTTTTCTAAGGAATACTGTCCCTAACTCTTGAACTGCCTCCTTATATGCCTTTGTATTCTTTGATGAAACTTCTATCACATTGATAGCATCAAATACATGAGGTTCAAGAATCTTCCAATGGAACAATTTTCCATCTCTCAATGGTTGGGAATCAGCATCACTTCCATCTCGGAGATACCGATAATACTCTTTAGGTGATTTCAAAATAGTCTTGATTATACTACTACTAAGGGCAAACTTCCCAAGATAACCATAGTAAAAATCATCATCATCCATTTTTTTGATAATCTCTTCCCAATCATGACTTTCACCATCAAGAGTTTCAATCGTTAGGGAGTCAAAGTTTGGGTGCGATAGTATTTCAGCCATGAATTATCATTTGAGCATTACCTTTATGAACTTTCCCATTTTCCGAGAGGACAATCTTCGCCCTTAATTATTGCTTTCAATTTGACTACGCAACCGCAAACTCCACATTTTGAAGGTGAAAGGAACTTTTTTTCAAGATGCTCGCACGAATTACAAACCTTCAGCCTTTTGCGTGAAAAACCATCAGCCATAACTAATATCATGTGGAGATACTATTTAAGAGTTCCCATAGGCAACCTTTATCTATCAAAAGGGAGAAAATGAAGATATGGCTAATTCCGCTATGCCCCTTATTGGACTGTTAGCAATAGGGGGACTATCATATTATCGCTTTTCCGATAATGAAATGACCACTACAACTTCACCAACTACAACCTCATCCACTTCAACTTCACCTACTACAACTTCACCAACTACAAACTCAACAATTACAATTACTGAAGATGAAGTTGTCGTTAAGAAAAACTATATTGATGAGTGGATTGACCCTCCTATTTACAATAAAAATAGCGACTTCAAGAAGTTCATGAACGGTCAAGTTGATGAACTACACAACCCATTTAGCAAACACAAATTGATGGGTAAATACACATGGAAAAGTGATAGCAAAGTGAAACTAAATGACTACGATTTGTCAAGCGATTTATCGGGAGGGATTGACCTACAAATTGCTCAAGGATATAAAGTCAAACTGAAGATTACAACGGACAACTACAACTATTTTTACAATAGCGTTTATGTTGATGGAGATACGGGAAGGTCAAATGCAAAGAATTATGTCAAAAATGACTTAAATGGAACTGCGGGAGATGAACTTATTGAAGTTTGGTTTTATCCAAATGATAGATTAGAGATTGATGTTGATGGTGAGCATTCGGGTGCTTACACCTTCGGTATGAAAATGAAGGGCGGAACAGAATGGATTAGGTCAGCAGGTGGAACTATGGATGACCCTGCATACATAATAATGACCGACATTAAAATCCGAAACCCCGACTATGACCCTAACAGATTTGCTACGGAGTTTAATGCACCATTAGGAGGGTTAAAATTATTCGGTGGACTAATCAAGGTAATTAGAGGTGCGAGAATATGGAAAGTTTTCGGACTCGGAGGAAAGGCAACAGGGGCAATCGGGGCTTCAAAGGTCGCAGGGACTATTCCCGAAGGAACATCAATCGTTAAGAATGGAATAATCACTCAAAGAACAGGGGCTACTAAGATTGGAAAAATAGAAGGCGTTGATGATGTTAGAGAGGGTGGAAAGGTAATCAAACTGAAGGGTGGATATAAGGCAGTTGATGAGGCAGGTAATGTAATCGCTGATGGGAGGACTCTCTTGAGGTTAGAAAATGCCGATGATGTAGTGAAAATCGTTAAGCCAATTTCAAGCGTTGGAGGTGGTGCGAATACGGCAACGGGTGGTGCGAATCTATTCAATAAGGTGTTCACAGGAAGGAATGTATTGACAGGAACTATGGTTGCCGTTGGAGGTTCAGTCGCTTATGGTGCATATAGAATCTTTGGAGAGATTTTACCCGAAGGAGTTGGAGATACACTCAAGAACTTGACAACGCCATGTCCCGACCAATGCGAAGGAAGCGAAGATTATGATGCCTGTTTAGAAGAATGCAACAAAGCAAAACAAGAAACTCAAGCGAAGATTGGATTAGTTGTTGTAGCCTCCATACTCGGAGTAGCATTGATTTTGAAGAAGCCTTCCGATTCAAAGGGTGCTGAAGGCTACTATGTTTTGAGGACATGAGGTGGCTAAATGGTTTGCAGACCTACAATGACAACTCAACTACAAATTGAGAATAAAGATGGCGAACCTATCTCTCCAACATCCATAGGAGGAATCACATCATGGAGGCAAATCCCTCCCGAATCAAAAATTAAATATCAAATCACCACATATCCCGAATGGGATGATAGCAAACCCTTAAGTTCGGCAACGCCAAAAGGGGATAGAGTTCAATTTCAAATATGGAGAACAAATGAGGAATATATTAAACAGGTTGCCGATACTGTTTATTCAAGGGCGAGTTATGAGCAAAAAGAGATTTACAATCAAGAGATAATTGATTATCTCAACGGTGATGCTCAAGATATGCCTATTTTGAGTCAAGACATTATGAACAATACAAATGAAGATAGAACTATAACTCAAGTTCACTCAAAAATTATCAATACTGATGATGATGATGGAATCGGAAAAGGAACATACAAAATCCCAAGTGGTGCGAGGTGGGGAACATATTCATTCATATTCAACTACGGATATAATCATGATGCTGAAACAATAACTGAACAAGAAAGACTTCAAGAAGTTCAATCTCAAATCATCAAGGGTGCTATTGTTGCCGTCATATTAGTTGTTATCCTATGTCGCATGATATTCCTTTGCTTAGGTTCAGCCATAGTCGGATATTTAGGAGTTAGCGGTGTTAAAGCAGGTGTAGTTTTTGCAGTTGGTTTCGCAACTCAATGGACTGTTGAAGGATTATTCATGGACTATATTTTGAATAATACTCAAACTATCCCAACAATCGCTGAATGGTGTGCAATTAAATCCATGACCGATATTGGAAACAACAAATACGGGTGCGAGTTTATTGGTGAAACAGGAAACAACCCTGCACCTGTGATTCACAAATATGGTGCAGTAGTAGCCCCATATATTGAAGAAACTTCAAGTGGAGTATGGACTACAACAAATGTCCCTCCGAAACCAAAAACACAAAATAACCAAGACCTAACAGATTATATGATTGATAGAAACCAAATGTTTATATGGGTTGGTGGATTGATGGGATTTTCAGTTCTTTACGCTATGATGTTTGGAGGGAGTGATGAATGACCTTGAGGGAAAAAGTATTGGGAACTAAATCCTATACTCAAAAAATCTTCAATGGAGTTTGCGGGTCAAGGCATGAGTTTCAATATGGAGTAGTATATGATGATGAAATCAATGCGAGAGTTAAGTATTGGATAAAGTTTAGTGCATTCCAACAAGAAGGTTATGATGGGAATTATTTGAGGTATGGTGCTGAAAAGCATAAAGTCAAGATTACAACAACAGTTTGGAATGATGGAACAGGAGATGAGATTCATGAAACAGTATTGAATGGAAATCCCAATGGAGATGCTAAAATCTATTTTGACATAACTAAGGCAGGTGAATACATAACGAATCTTGAAAGTCAATCAACGGGAGATTGTTCGGGAGGGAAATGTGTTTTTGAGATTGTTGAAGTATGTGGTTCATCATCATATACTACTCCAAATGTTGAATGTATTGATATAAATGGATGTTGGTATAGTCCAAACTTCACCATTGGAAACATAACTCAAGAGGAGATAGATAGGATAGAACAATCAACTCAAACATCATTCCTTGATAATTTATTTGGAGGCTCAAATCTTTATTCTTCATCAAAAAGAATTGATACTTCAAAAGACCGCCTATTCGTTTGGAGTGGGATTGGGATTGCAGGGCTGATGGTCATATCAACCTTGTTCAAATCTTGAATAAGGGCATCCCTCTTCCTATACACCTCGCTTCGGGAGTGATATAGGTTAAATCATAGCCATCTTTGGATGATGAACTTTGATTAGGAATATCCCAAGCATGAAGTCTTTTCGCAATATCACGAATCCCTGCATCCTCACTCAACCCTCCGATATTTTCAATATCCCTCATGTCAAGTGGATAAACTACTTGACCCGTTTTCGGGTGAATAGAGTAGGGGCATCTAACAATTCCTTGTCGGAAGTTTGACGACCTATCCTCAATTGGAAACTTCATGTTTGTAGCATCCTTAGCAATTGTTTCAACTACTGAACCATAATGCTTTCCTAAATCTCTCAATGGGTCTTTCTTATCGGAAAAATCCGAAACTGTGCAATCCGCCACCATAGAGGCTTCATCGGGACTCAAATGAACATGGAATCCCTTAGAACCCGAAAAGACCATCATAGGAGAACAACTCAATTCATCAGCGAGATGATTTGCAGTTTTCAATGCCTTATCAAATGCGAGCATAGGCAACTCCCTATGGTCAAAATCAAAGAGCATAGACTTTCCGACCCAAATTGATTCCCAATCTAACCCTAATTCGGCACAACCTTTAGGAGTCAAATATGAATCCCACGCTTCCTTATGTTCAACCTTTCTTTCCTTAGTAGTCCTAAGTGGGGGAGGTTGAATAGGCATCTTATCCCAATCAATGACATT
>Ga0098055_1000213_pt1 | contig 37751 bp, 30 predicted proteins | sample 17_taG_FD_75107 | JGI IMG/M metagenome (GOLD analysis project Ga0098055, IMG submission 75107) | Marine viral communities from the Subarctic Pacific Ocean - 17_ETSP_OMZ_AT15314 metaG | ecosystem: Environmental > Aquatic > Marine > Oceanic | place: Pacific Ocean | collected 2015-01-18 | reverse complement strand
CTGCTATTGCTTTGTTGTGAGTATCTCGCTCTTGCTTGCGCTGATCTGACTCGTGACACCACTGCATAGCGTAGTCTAATGCTCGTTCGACACTTGGTTCGTACACTACAGTTCGAGCACCATTGTGATCGGTTAGTGATACTTTGTAGAAGTTATCGTGCGAGTATTGTATATTTATATTATATTTATTGTGCGACATAAGTAAATCCTTTATAGTTAAACCATTCAGTGATATAAGAATCGCCGTTTTCGTCAGTTTTGCCAAATCTAGTGTCAGCAAGTTCGCAAATAGTAAATGGTTTGTAAGTTATATTATTTAATTGTAAGTAGTTATTTTTAAGGAATTTTATTTTATTCATAGTTATTTTTATTATTATTATCTATTTATATTCGTATTAAGTTCGTATTAGTAGTTTATAAACACATAGTTTTGTCTACCTTGCTCATCATTACACCAACTTTGATTAGCATACATATCTTCACCAAGCATTTCTTCTGTTACACCTGAAGCATACGCTGGACAAGTTGCCACCATATCTACCATTGTGCCACATGAACTTAGTAGTGTTACTACTGTCATTGCTGTTATTACTATTTCCGCTGCGTTATTTTTTATTTTGTGCATAATTTTTCTTTTAATTCTTTTTTGATTAGTTTAATTAAGAACGGTGTCATCTTCATCGCTCGTTTTTCTTTTTGATACTGTTTCCAGTGTTCTATTGCTTCGTACATATTATTATTATTTATTCATATATATTATCTTACTATTGTCGTATTTAGTTTGTATTAGTTTATAATTAACTCATAACCTTCGTGGATTTCACTGTCAAGCATAGTATTCGCTCTGTCTAAAGCTTCTTCATACGTACTGAAGTTACTACTACTACTTGCCCAATATTCTTGTGTTTGAGTTTGTCGCTCACATGAGTAATGATTGTCACCATGTCTTGTTATTACTATTGCTTTTATTTCTTTTAGTGGTTTTACTCTTGGTAAATTAAACCACAAGTGTTTTAATTCTTCTCTAGTCATATTATTTATTTTAGTAGTAGCGTGTGAATCGAACACACCTCGGCACCATGACTACTTATTACTATTCATATTTGATTATACGAGGGAATAGTGAACTAACTCGACTTTGTATTACTACTCGCAGATTTCTCTTGCAACGAGTGGAACATTGTTAGAAGCAGTATAACTTTTGTACTTTATAAAGCAATTCATACTTTCTAGTTTATCTTTCATTACTTCATACACTTTATCGTGATTATACTTAGCAACTTTACCATTTTTGAAGTTGACTGTTATTACTGCATTTTTACCTATTAGTGATTTTCTTATCACAAATCTTTTACTATTTAATTTCATATTTATTTATTTATTAGTTTAACTTTGTTTTATTATTATTATCTATTTGTATTCGTAGTTTGTTTGTATATAAAAGTACTATTATTATTTATATATAATTCTTACTGTCACTGTTACTGCGCACACTCTGCGAGTTTGTAATTATATTTATATTTGTTTTATACATTTTGTAGTTTTGTATTTGCATTTTATATATATATAATATCGAGATATAGTCGTAGTATGTTTGTGTAAACAAAATAAATACTAATATATATTGATAATATAATTGTAATGTGTACACAATGAGTGGGCCCGGGGTGAAAGTTGGACTTTCCCATAGTGAGGGGGTATGTGTATATAGGGGGGCAACACTACACCCCTAAATTTATAATATTTTTTTTTGTGGACATTAGGTAGTTATAGTATATATAGTAAGGGGCTTGTGTCCACTTTTTAAATTATTGATTTACTATGTAATAATAGTAGATATAAAATAACAAAACAATTACGACTATGCCTGATTTTAAACAACAAAACAGAGGTTTCATGATGGAACCTAAAGGAGTGTATAAGAAATACACATGTAAAAGGGGTATGCCAAAGTATGGATTAGTAGATCCAAACGAGGCGCCTACTATGAAAACAAAGCACCTAGCCGGTACTGAAAGAGAACATATTCACAACGAAAGACCTTCACACGGTAACACTGAAGAAGCTCACGGGCCAATGCAAGCAGGACAGACAGCTGCACAAATAGTAAGACGTGAGAGATTAATGACTAAAAAAAGAACTAAAGCTGAAGCAAAAGCTGAGGCTATAGAAGGTGGTTTCCCAGAGGAAAAAGCTAACAAGGTATTTGCAAAGCATAAAAAGCCATTTTACAAGCATATTACTAAGATGCCAACTTTACCTCCTAAAAAAATGAAAGTAAAAGAATCATACGTTGGCCAAATAGGACCATCGAAGCCAGATGAAAAAATGAATAGAAGATATTCATAAAAATATAGGGAAAGACCCTATACCTAAGTATTAACCAAAAATAAAACCAATGACATACTTATACTACAAGACCAGCACGCATACTGTTGGCAACCAAAAACCGAGTAAAGAAATTATTGAGCAATGGCAACATCTAGCTACTAAAAGTAACTGGAGAATAACCCAGCTTCCTAATGGATTTTACCAAACTGAGTGTTTAAGTCTAAACTCTGATAACGAGTGGCAAGACATGACACGTAGAGAAACCATAGAAGGTGCAGAAGCAGCAATTGACGGAAGCATCGACCATTTCTCAAAAAAGGTAGAGGCTACAAAAGGGCCGAAAGTCGTAAAAACTTTTAAATAAACAACAAATTAAATTAAATTAAATTAAATGGAATACAATTTACCTAGCGAGATCGTCAAAGACTTAAACTTTGGCGATCAAGCTAAAACTAGAATAATAGCTGGCGTTGATAAGCTAGCTGAAGCAGTAAAATCAACTTTAGGAGCCTCAGGTAAGTGCGTAATATACGAAGACGCAAGAGGTAAACCGGTGATTACAAAAGACGGTGTAACCGTTGCGCAAAGCGTAGTCTTATATGACCCGGTTGAAAACATAGGAGCTACATTAATTAAAGAAGCTGCACAAAACACTGTAAAAGAGGCTGGTGATGGAACTACTACAGCCACTGTTTTAGCTCAGTCTTTGTTAAAACAAGCCACAAAGTCGCAAAAAGACGGTGTTTCTACAAGAGATATTAAAAATGGCGTTAATTCTTGCCTTGAAAAAGTTAATAACTACTTAGATACAGTCAAACTAGATGTAAAAAACGACATGTTAAGCAATGTATCTGCAATTTCTTGTAATAACGACAAGTTTTTAGGCAAAATTATAGCCGAAGCCTACGAAAAGGTTGGAGAAAACGGTGTTGTGTTGATGGAAAGCTCTGAAACAGAAGAAACACACGTTAAAATCGTAGATGGAGTACAATTAAACAATGGTTTAACATCGCCGTACTTCATAACTAACAAAGAAAAGCAAGTTTGTGAGCTAGATAATCCACTTGTACTTATATGCATGTCAGAAATACCTAATGTTAGAAAAATTCAAACACTTTTAGAGTTTGCTATAAAGAAAAACAGGCCTATATTAATAGTTTCTCAGGTATCTCAACAAGTTAGAGCCGCGTTATTGATGAACAAAGCAAAAGGTAATATTAAAATAAACATTATTGACTTACCAGGCTTTGGTCCTACTAAAAGAGACACTTGTGAAGACTTAGCTATACTAACTGGAGCAACTATTATAGATGAGGTGTTAGGTGATGACTTAGATCTTGTAAACATTAATTGTTTAGGTGAAGCTAAATACACTGTAACGGATAACGATACTACTGTTATAACAACTTTAGAAGAAATAGAACAAAATTTAGAAGAAAGAATAGATCAAGTATCAAAACTTTTTTTAAACGAAAAGAACGGTTATATAAAGAAAAAATTAGAGCAAAGACTATCAATGTTGTCTGGTAGTGTTGGTATTGTTAAGGTTGGCGCAAATTCTAAAGTAGAGTTAAAAGAAAAAAAAGATAGAGTGGAAGATGCTATATACGCTACGAAAGCTGCACTAAAAGAAGGTATAGTTCCAGGCGGTGGAGTTGCACTACTAAACGCTTCACAGAAAATTACAGCTGTAAACAAAGGTGAGCAAATATTATTAGACGCAATAAAATCACCGTATAACACTATATTAGACAATGCTGGTATAAAAGAAATAGTTTCTTTACACGAAGGTAATGGTATTGATGTTGTAACTGGAAAAGAAGTTGATATGATAGACTCTGGTATTATAGATCCAGTACTTGTGACAAAGTCAGCACTTAAAAATGCTGTTAGTGTTGTTTCAACAATTATATCTGCTGACTGCGTAATTTCTAATATAAGGGTTGATGAGAAATAAATATCTAAATTTTTTATCTGAACAAGATATATCACATCTTTACGAAACTTTACTTCTAAACGAAAAGTATTACGTGTTAAAAACTAAAAACAAAATAGTTGATAAGATTATAAATAAATTAGCTATTGACTTTGATTTTAAAATTAAAGCAGAATCATACTTTAAAATTGAAAAAACTAGTGGTCAAGGTCACGATTGGCACGTAGATACAGGGTCTAGTAATCATATGGCTTGGTGTCAAGTTGGTTGTACAGTATTGTTAAAAGGAGATTACAGTGGTGGTGAAACTTATTACAAAGAAAAAGACAAGGTTGTAGAGGTTGAAAGATCTATAGGTGATTTATGTGCACACAGCTCTGACATAGAACACAAAGTAAACCCCACAATCGGTGATAGACAAGTATTTTTAATTTTTATTTAATTTAATATGAAAGCATTAAACAGGTTTCTTATAATAGAGAAACACAAGGTAGAACCTAAAAAAGTTGGAGGTCTTATAATGACCGAAAAAATAGATGAGGACAATAGGTATATAAAGGGCACGGTAGTGTCTGTTGGTAATTTAGTAGATTATATAAGTGAAAAAGATATAATATACTACGATAAGCATGCTGGTCACGGTTTAAGCTTAAATGACACACTATACCATGTGATTAGAGATATAGACGTTGTTATTGTTGAATGAGAATAACAGCGCAAGATGTAAGAGAATTAAACTTGTTTAAGTACTATAGGTTAGTAAGAAAATGGGCTTGTAAAACTTATGACATCTTAGATGCAGATTTAGAACTTTTAATTTATTTAGATTGTAAAGGAAGATTTACACGTAACGATTTTATCAACGGAGTTTATACATACTCGTGGGATAAAAGTAGATGGGAAAGGTTAAAGAGACAGGGTTGGATAGAAACATGGAGACATAGAAATAGAACTACAATAAAATATTCTATATTTAAAACTTCTTTCAAATGCTCTCAGTTAATCAGTAGAATATACAGAATACTTTTAGGTGAAGAAGATTTGCCTACATCAGAAAGAAGTAAATTTTTTAATAACAAATCATATACAGATAAAGTTTATAACAAAGCTATAGATGATATGATAAAAGACAAAGACAGATAAATGGCACTATTTAAAATGAGAGGTTTTCCAAAATTTGATTTTAAATCAGAAAAACCTGAAAACAAAACAAACTACAACAAAGCAAGAGATTATAACACGGATAAATACGATCAATCCGCTGGCCAAACAGTAGCTTCGAATAAATTTAAATTCACACAAGAAGATAGACCTAATCCTACTTACGAGGGTACTGATGAGTACAGGGGTGAAAAAAACATATCTACAAAAGAGAAATCTAAAAGAGGTGTAGCTAAAAAAAGTTCTAATCTTAAAAATATGGGTAATTCTGCAGCCGCTAGCTTAACGCTAATGGGTAATTCTGCTGCTGGAAAAAAATATTCAAGCTCAAAAAAGTAATGGCATTTAAACTTGGAACAGGTAGAATTCAAGCAGTTGACAATAGAAAAGGCTTTACGCTTAAAAGAGATAAATTGCCAAAAGGTGTTTTAGGTTTAGCGCAAAATAACAACACTATTACTGTTAATGAAAAAATTAAACCAGGCAGTAGTTTAGATAAAGAAATTATAGCGCATGAGTACGATCATACTAAACGGATGAACAGTGGTGAGCTAGCTTATGGTGATGACTATATAAGACACAAGAACAAAACGTTTCACAGAAAAGCAGGTAAAGTAAAATATAACGGAAGTTGGGTTGAAGAAGGTAGTAAAAAATTACCTTGGGAAAAGTTAGCATATAAAAACGAAAAAAAAGTACACAATGGGGTTTAAAATGAAAATAAAAGGTTTTTATAAGAATTTTGATTTTGGATCAAAAAAACCTAAAAATAAAAGAGATTACACAGCTAAAGAAGAAATGGATTATTCTGAGCATAATATAAGCGCTAGAAGAACCGAAGGTACTATAAAGCAACAAGAAGAGCGTTTAAAAGCAAGACAAAATAAAAAAAATAAATAATGTTAAGTAAAATATTTTCAGCTGGAGCTGGTGAATTAGTAAAAAACGTAGGTGGGGTTTTAGACAACCTAACTACTACTAAAGAAGAAAAGTTAGCTGCACAAGCAGCTATTAAAGATATGATTATGGGTTACGAGGCAGAAATGCAGAAACAAGTAACAGAGCGTTGGAAGATGGATATGAACTCTGACTCATGGTTGTCTAAGAATATAAGACCAATAGTTCTTGTGTTTTTAGTAATTAGCACTGTATTACTAGTATTTATCGATGCTGGTTTTATAAAGTTTACGGTGCAAGATAAATGGACTGATTTGTTACAATTAGTTCTTATCACGGTTATAGGTGCCTATTTTGGTGGCCGTAGCTTAGAAAAAGTAAAAAAATAATAATTAAAATTAAATCAAATGGCAAAAGAAGAAATGGTTAACTTAAAACCAGAAAAAATAAGTGAAGAAAACTTAAAAGAAGTTCAAGGAGTTGTTGCTAAAGTAAACGAATTACGTATGGAGTTAGGTAGATTAGAAACAGTAAAACACACGTTACTACATCAACATGCCGGAATACAAGATGAGTTAAAGCTGGTTCAAGAAAAACTTGAAAAAGAGTATGGCACTGTAAACATCAACATCGCTGATGGTACAATACAATACCCAGAAGATGCAGATAATAAGGAAGATTAGTGTAGGTAAAGATTATAAAACTGATGCCATGCATTATGCTGTTGGTCAAGAAGTTTATGGTGGTCACACTATTTGTGATATAATTGAAGAAAAAGATAAATTCTCAATTTATATTAAAAAAAATAGAGCTGTAATACCATGGAAAGACTTTAATAAAAATATGGCAATATCTGTTGAGTATAATCTAGAGTATTAATGAAAAGTCCTTTTTATTTTATAATAGAGCCTAAGGGTGAAAGGTATAATAATGCTAAAAAAGTTGGCGATAAAGAATTAATACTAAATACTGAAATATCAAATTACGAGTTTATAAATAGGCAGGGTATAGTTAAGTCTATACCCTTAGCCTATAAAACAGATATACAAGTCGGCGACGAGCTAATAGTTAATCACAATGTTTTTCGTAGATGGAATGATGTTAAAGGTAGAGAAAAAAATAGTAGAAGTTTTATAGATGAAAAAACTTATTTAGTACAACCAGATCAAGTATACGCGTATAAACGCTCTTTAGAGTGGAAACCTGTTGATGGTTTTTGTTTTGTAAAACCTTTAAAAAACGATTGGAAGTATAGCTTAAACCCTGAAAAACCACTGGCTGGTATGATTAAGTACAGCAGTAATTATCTTAAAGAAGGCGATATAGTAGGCTTTACACCAAATGACGAATATGAGTTTGTCATCAATAACGAAAGGTTGTATAGGATAATGAATAAATATATTACAATTAAATATGAACACGAAGGAAACAAAGAAACTTATAATACAAGCTGGGCACAGGGCAGTTGAAGAGTTAATAAACGTTGCTAAAGAAAAAATTATAACAAACACCGAGGATGATGTGTCTGCCGATAGGTTAAAAAACGCTGCAGCGACAAAAAAGTTAGCTATATTTGATGCGTTTGAAATACTTAACAGAATACAAGAAGAGGAGAACTTGATAGAGGGTAAAATTCCACAAGAAAAAAAGCAAAAAGTATTTAAGGGTTTTGCTGAAGGAAGATCGAAATGAAGTACGAGCAATCACTAATTAAAATAATAGAACCTATTAAACGTACGACTATAACTCGTATGAATAAGGGTAAAAAATGGAAATATGGATATAGTAAAGAACATGATATTATCGTTATATCAAAAAATGGTACAATTGGTGAAATACTTGAGATACAAAATTTGCGAGTTGCGTTGCCAAAAAAACCAGTGCAACTGCAGTCTAGCAAAGTAAAAAAGTGGGAAAGACTAGATTATCCAAAAGAACTAAGTAGACTTAAAAATATATTTGACTGGAGGTCACACCCAGAAAACCAAAAAGAACAATGGTTTGACTATATAGACCAAGAGTTTAAAAATAGAGAAGAAGGTTTTTGGTTTAACAATAGTGGTACACCAACATACATAACTGGTAGCCACTATATGTACTTGCAATGGAGTAAAATAGATGTTGGAGCGCCAGATTTTAGAGAAGCTAATAGAATATTTTTTATATTCTGGGAAGCATGCAAAGCAGATAAAAGATGCTACGGTATGTGTTACCTTAAAAATAGACGATCTGGTTTTTCTTTTATGTCATCAGCTGAAACAGTTAATTTAGCTACAATATCAAGTGATAGTAGATATGGTATATTATCTAAAAGTGGATCAGACGCTAAAAAAATGTTTACCGATAAAGTTGTACCAATATCAGTTAATTACCCTTTCTTTTTTAAACCGATTCAAGATGGTATGGATCGACCTAAAACAGAATTAGCATATAGAGTTCCAGCTAGCAAGTTTACAAGAAAAAAAATAACTGCTAATGAAAAATTAGAGGAGTTAAAAGGCTTAGACACAACTATAGACTGGAAAAACACTGGAGACAATAGTTATGACGGTGAAAAGCTAGCTTTGCTAGTACACGATGAAAGTGGTAAATGGGAAAGGCCTGATAACATATTAAACAACTGGCGAGTAACAAAAACTTGTTTACGATTAGGTAGTAGAATTATAGGTAAGTGTATGATGGGATCAACATCAAACGCACTAGACAAAGGAGGTAATAACTTTAAAAAACTATACAATGATTCAGACGTTACTCAAAGAAACAGGAATGGACAAACAAAGTCTGGCTTGTATTCTCTCTTTATCCCAATGGAATGGAACTACGAAGGATTTATTGATGAATACGGACATCCAGTATTTAATAATCCAGATAATGATGTATACGGACCAGACGGAGAGTTAATTGATTACGGTATTATTGATCACTGGAACAACGAGGCCGATGGTTTAAAAAATGATCAAGACGCTTTAAACGAATTTTACAGACAATTTCCAAGGACTACTGAACACGCTTTTAGAGATGAGGCAAAAAACAGTATATTTAATCTAGTAAAAATATACGAGCAAATAGATTACAACGAAGAGATGAACAGATCTATTGGTTATAGTAAGGGAAACTTCCAATGGGTAAATGGTATTAAAGATACTCAGGTAATATTTTATCCAGATCCAAAAGGTAGATTTAACGTCACGTGGACACCTGGTGTTGAACTACAAAACAAAATTTTAGTTAAAAACGGTATTAGATACCCTGGTAACGAGCATATGGGTGCTTTTGGTTGTGATAGTTATGATATATCAGGAACTGTAGACGGTAAAGGCTCTAAAGGCGCTTTGCACGGCTTAACTAAGTTTAGTATGGAAAACGCACCAGCCAACCAGTTTTTTTTAGAGTATATAGCTAGACCACAAACAGCTGATATATTTTTTGAAGACGTTTTGATGGCTCTAGTGTTTTATGGGATGCCGTTATTATGTGAAAATAACAAACCACGTTTATTGTATTATTTAAGAAGAAGAGGTTATAGGGGTTACAGTATGAATAGGCCAGATAAATCATGGAATAAACTTTCTGTAACTGAAAAAGAAATAGGTGGTATACCAAACTCAAGTGAAGATATAAAACAAGCACATGCTGCTGCAATTGAAATGTATATACAAAGCCATGTTGGAAAAGTAAACGAAGATACTTATGGTAATATGTATTTCAACAGAACTTTAAACGATTGGAGTGGGTTTGATATAAATAAACGAACAAAATACGATGCCACTATAAGTAGTGGTTTGGCGGTTATGGCTTGTAACAGACATCTGTACAAACCAAACCCAAATCTTGAAAAACAAAAATTAAACATTAATATATCACGTTACAGCAATGATGGTTTCGTGTCAAAAATAATAAAATAAGAATATATGGCTGAGTCAGTACATGTTAACTTTCCTTCTCAAGTTGTAAGCGACTTGGAAAAAATGAGCTATGATTATGGTTTAAAAATAGCTAGGGCTATTGAGCAAGAGTGGTTCAATGGTACACATTCCAATAAATACTATGACGCTCAATCAAAGTTCCACAAACTAAGACTATATGCACGTGGAGAACAATCAATACAAAAATATAAAGATGAGTTATCTATTAATGGTGATTTGTCTTACCTTAATTTAGACTGGAAGCCAATACCTATTATACCTAAGTTTGTAGATATAGTTGTCAATGGTATGTCCGAAAGGATGTTTAGCGTAAAGGCTTATTCGCAAGATCAGTATGGTGTTAGTAAAAGAACTGAGTATATGGAAAAGATGCTTAGGGATATGCAAACTAAAGTTTTTAATGACCAAGCAGCTGTTGGCATGAGTATGAACCTTTATGAAACAGATCCTAACGTGTTACCAGAAACAGAAGAGGAGTTAGCGTTACATATGCAGTTAACATATAAGCAAAATGTAGAAATAGCCGAGGAGCAAGCAATAAATAGCTTATTAGATGGTAGCAACTACGATTTAACAAGAAGAAGATTATTGTATGACCTAACAGTACTAGGTATTGGTTGTGTAAAAACAAACTTTAATTTTAGCGAAGGCGTTACTGTTGAGTATGTTGATCCAGCTAACTTAATATACTCATATACTGATTCTCCTTATTTTGAAGATATATATTATGTTGGTGAAGTTAAAACAATACCAATACCAGAACTTGTTAGACAGTTTCCTAACCTAACGCAATCTGACCTAGAGGGTATAAACAAAAGCGCTAAAAGACCTAGTGGTAGATATACTTTTAGAGAAACTTCTGACAAAAATAAAGTACAAATACTATATTTTAATTACAAAACATATAGTCATGACACTTACAAGGTAAAAGAAACAGGTAGTGGAGCTGAAAAAGCTATTGAAAAGCAAGACACGTTTGATCCGCCATCAAACAACGAGGGTAATTACTATAGATTACAAAGAGCTGTTGAGTGTGTATATGAAGGTGCATTGATATTAGGTACTGACAAGTTATTAGCTTGGAACAAGTGTGAAAACATGATACGTGATAAGAGTGATTTTAACAGAGTTAAAATGAACTATAGTATTGTAGCACCAAGAATGTATAACGGTCAAATAGAAAGCACTGTAAGCAGAATTACTGGCTTTGCTGATATGATACAACTAACTCACTTAAAACTTCAACAGGTGATGTCTAAAATGGTTCCTGATGGAGTTTACTTAGATGCTGATGGTTTAGCTGAGATAGATTTAGGTAACGGTACAAATTATAACCCACAAGAAGCTTTAAACATGTTCTTCCAAACAGGTTCTGTTATTGGTAGATCAATGACTTCTGAAGGAGATCCTAACGCTGGTAAAATTCCAATACAACAAATAGCAAATGGCTCTAACAATGGTAAGTTACAAAGTTTAATACAAACTTATAACTACTACCTGCAGATGATTAGAGATACAACTGGTCTTAACGAGGCTAGAGATGGTAGTGTGCCTGATGCAAGAGCTTTGGTTGGTGTTCAAAAACTAGCTGCAGCCAACTCTAACGTTGCAACAAGACATATATTAGACTCATCGATGTTTATCACAGCTGAAATAGCGGAAAAGTTATCTTTAAGAATATCTGATATACTAGAATACTCACCAACAAAAGATGCTTTTATACAAGCTGTAGGTGCACATAACGTAGCAACATTAAAAGAAATGTCTGAGTTACACTTATATGACTTTGGTATATTCTTAGAATTAGAGCCTGATGAAGAGCAAAAACAATTACTTGAAAATAACATACAAACAGCTTTAGCTCAGAAATTAATTGATTTAGATGATGCTATAGACGTTAGAGAGGTTAGAAGTGTTAGATTAGCAAATCAATTGTTAAAGTTAAAAAGAAAAAAGAAAGCTGAAAAAGATCAGCAAATGCAACAACAAAATATTCAAGCACAAGCAAAGGCTAATGCAGATCAACAACAAGCAGCAGCACAAGCGGAGATGCAAAAGAATCAAGCAAAAACAGCTTCAGAAATACAGGTAGAAACTGCACAAGCTAAGTTTAAAATGCAGTATTTACAAGAGGAGGTGAGATTGAAAAAAGAGTTGATGCAATATGAGTTTGAATTAAATACTCAGTTGAAAGAAAAAGAAAACAAAAGTAAAGAAAATATTGAGACCATGAAACAAACTGGTAAAGAGACTAAAAAGTTTGAATCTTCAGGTAATGATATACTAGGGGGTGGACTAGGTCTTGATAAATTTAACCCAAAGATTAATTAATTATATAATATTTTATTATGGAAGAAAACAAAAATGATGCAGTTGCAAAAACTGTAGAACAACCCGTTGTAAATAATGAGGTTGGAAAACAAAAAGTAAAAAAACGTAGGAAAGTTTTAAAGCAAAACGAGCCTGTAACAAAAGTAGATTTAAGTAAAAAACCAGAAACCAAAGAAGATGAAACTAAAAAAGATAACCCTATCGACGAGGGAGTGGTTAGAGTCGATGAAAATGCCAATGCCACAGAAGAACAAAAAGAAGTACAGCCGGAAACAGAAACACAAGAAACTCCAGTATTAGAAGAGATTATTGAAGAAGAAGTTAAAAAAGAAACAGAAGAATTAACTGAAAAAGTTGAAGAAGCTGTTGTTGAAGCTGAAAAAACTGGAGAACAACTTCCTGAAAACATTCAAAAACTTATGAGTTTTATGGAAGACACAGGTGGTGATATAAATGATTATGTAAACCTTAATAAAGATTATTCTGATATGGATAATTTAACTGCTTTAAAGGAATACTATAAACAGACAAAACCACATTTAACTTCTGAAGAGGTAGACTTTATCATGGAAGATAAATTTTCGTATGACGAAGAACTTGATGAAGAAAAAGATATTAAAAGAAAAAAATTAGCGCTTAAAGAGCAAGTTGCCGACGCTAAAAACCACCTGGACGGGTTAAAGTCCAAATACTATCAAGAGATCAAGGCTGGGTCAAAGTTGACCAAGGAACAACAAAAAGCCGTTGATTTTTTTAATAGATATGACAAGGAGTCAAAAGCAAATCAAAAAGTTGCTAAAGAACAAAAAGATGTATTTTTAAATAAAACTAATAATTTATTTAGTGAAAGCTTTAAAGGCTTTGACTACAGTGTTGGTGATAAAAAATACAGATTTAATGTTAAGAATGTAAATGAAGTAAAAGAAAGCCAAAGTGATATTAATAATTTTGTCAAAAAGTTTTTGAATAAAAATAATCAAATGTCAGATGCTGCGGGTTATCACAAGTCTTTGTTTACGGCAATGAATCCTGATGCTGTTGCAAGACACTTTTACGAGCAAGGTAAAGCAGATGCTATAAAAGACAGAGTAGCTAGAGATAAAAACATAAATGTTAATCCTAGAGGCTCACATGACCAGGCTCAATTAGGAGGTCTTAAATTTAAAGTATTAGGTAATAATGCTAGCGACTTTAAAGTTAAAATACGTAAAAAATAAATAAATAATTAATTTTAAAAATAAATAGAAAATGGCAATTACAATGACACCTGGTGGGTCGTTAAATAGCGTGCCAGCAATGAATCAACAAGCGTTAACTACTAACTATATTGATTTCACTGCTACTGCAACTGCAGGATGGGCGCAACAATACTTACCAGATTTAATGGAAGAAGAAGCTGAGGTTTTTGGAAACAGAACTATCGGTGGATTTTTAGAAATGGTCGGAGCTGAAGAAGCAATGTCCGCTGATCAAGTAGTCTGGTCAGAGCAAGGAAGACTACACATATCATACCAAGGTAACATACAAAGATCATCACCTACTGGTACTTACAACTTCTTATTCGTTAAAGATATTGACGGAAACTTTGTTAACGGTACTTCTACAGCTGCTGGTGCTTCTGGAGCTGCAGATGTAGCTGTAAGAATTGGTGACTTAGTTATTTTATCTGATGCTGACAAAACTTTAAAAGGTTATGTAACAGCTGTAGGTACTACTAATGTTGGTTCACCTGCTGTAGCTCACGCTTCATGTACTATACAACCTTTAACGGATGCTGGTACTGGAATTGGAACTGTTACTGCTGCAAATGACGATGTTACTTGCGGTTTAATGGTTTATGGTTCTGAATATGCAAAAGGTACTACTGGTAGAACTACTGCTAACAAGCCACAGTTCAAGTCTTTCAACAACAAACCTGTTATAATCAAAGACATGTATGAGGTTTCAGGATCTGATGCATCTCAAATTGGTTGGGTTGAAGTTACTGGTGAAGACGGGCAAAACGGTTACTTATGGTACTTAAAAGCTGCTGGTGATACTAGAGCTCGTTTTACTGATTATTTAGAAATGGTTATGGTAGAGCATGAAAGTGCTACTCAAACTGTAACTTCTCATCTATCTAACACTTTGACTGGTTCTGAAGGTTTATTTGCTGCTATCAAAAACAGAGGTAATGCTTATGATGGTTTACTTGCAACTGCAACTTCAGCACAAGCTTTAGGTGATTTTGATGCAATATTAAAAGAGTTTGATAAGCAAGGAGCTATTGAAGAATACATGATATTCGCTGATAGAGACCTTATGTTAACTGTTGATGATATGCTTGGTGGATTAAACCCTCACTCAACTGGTGGTTTATCTTTCGGTGTATTTGATAACTCTGAAGATATGGCATTAAATTTAGGTTTCTCTGGTTTCAGAAGAGGTTCTTATGACTTCTACAAAACTGACTGGAAATACTTAAACGATGTATCTACAAGAGGTGGTATCAAAGATGTTGATAATCACATCAGAGGGGTATTTATTCCTGCTGGTACTACTACTGTGTACGATCAGTCATTAGGTAAAAACCTAAAAAGACCTTTCTTACACGTAAGATACAGAGCTTCTAATATGGAAGACAGACGTTTCAAAACTTGGACTACTGGTTCAGTTGGAGCTGCTACTTCTGATTTAGATGCGATGGAAATGCATTTCTTATCTGAAAGATGTTTAGTTACTCAAGGTGCTAACAACTTTATGCTAATTGAAGCAACAGGTACTTACTAGTACTAATTAATTAAAGCCGGGACTTCGGTCTCGGCTTTTATTTACTAATCTTATTATATATTATATTATGGAAAAAACAAAAAAAGAAAAACCTCAAGTAGAAAAAAATACTTGGGAAATAAAAAATAGAACTTACGTTCTAAAAAATATGTCACCTCTTGGTTACCATTTAAGATCTACACAATTGTATTACTTTGATGAAGAGAAGGGTTATGAAAGAGAAATATGTTATTCAAGAAATCAAAAAACAGTATTTATTGATGAAATGAAAGGTGATATTAGATATGGACATATTTGGTTTAGAGATGGGGCGTTATACGTTCCAAAATCAAACGTAACATTACAAAAGTTTTTATCACTATATCATCCGCAAAGAAACAAAAAATACTTTGAAGTTGACACTGTAAAAGAAGCTCAAGATCAAGTTGAAGATATAATGTTAGAAATAGAAGCTTTAAACGTAGCTCAAAACTTAGACATTGAACAAATGGAAGCTATTATGCGAGTTGAAAAAGGTTCTGCTGTTAACAAAATGAGTGCAAAAGAACTTAAAAGAGACTTGTTAATACTTGCAAAAACTAGACCAGATTTGTTTATGGATTTAGCTCAAGATGATAATGTTCAACTTAGAAATGTTGGTATTAAAGCTGTTGAAGCTAAAATAATAAACTTATCACAAGATCAACGAACATTTACTTGGGGTTCTAATGATAGAAAACTAATGAACGTACCGTTTGATGAAAACCCTTACTCAGCTTTAGCCGCTTGGTTTAAAACTGATGAAGGAGTTGAGATTTTCTCTCAAATTGAAAAAAGATTAAAATAATCTAACTGTAGTGGTGATCGCCCTGCGGGGCGATTACTAACTACTAATAAAAAAAATATGGCAATAAGCGTAGACACTGTGTACCAAAGAGTATTAGCTATGGCTAACAAGGAACAAAGAGGTTATATAACACCTCAAGAATTTAATTTATTGGCTAATCAGGCTCAGATAGAAATATTTGAGTCTTATTTTTATGATAAAAATCAAAGAGAAAGATTAGAGCCAGAAGATACTTATACTGAGGTAAGTATATCTAAATTGCTAGAAAGAAAATTATCACCATTCACAACCATAGGATCTGTTGTAGGTGGTCACACATATCCATCGCATTATCAAATAGGTAAAATATTCTTAGATGATTTAGTTTGTGTTAAAATGGATAGAAACGAATTAATGAGATATAAAAAGTCATCAAGGCATAGCTCAATGAATATAAATAATTTTGATGCTGTATATATCGATACAAGATTAGATGGAAAAGATATTGAAGTTTATAGAATGGATGGTAGTGCTACACAGGAAACTGGAGGTGTTAGTTGTGAAGTAATAAATGCACCAGCAACTGTTGAGTGGGCTTATGTAGTTGTAAATGAAAAAGCTTTATATAATGCTAGTGCTGCGACAAACTTTACGTTACACGCATCTGAAGAAAACACTTTAGTAAACAAAATACTAGAATTAGCTGGTATAGTAATGAACAAACCTGGATTAGTTGAAATAGCAGCGTCTAAAAATGCAGCTGAAACACAAACTCAAAAACAATAAAATATGGGATTAAATATAAGTGAAGAACAAGGTTATTACGCGGGGTCTGGTAATCATGGTAATTATAGATATTTATCTCTAAAAGATATTGTAAAGTCTTTTGTAGCAACATATGTTGGTAAAGGTAAAATATGTGAAAATGTTTATCCAGGTGATGTTGCTTTTCATGCTAGTAGAGCATTGCAAGAGTTAAGTTACGATACATTAAAGGTTATTAAAAACTGGGAAGTTGAAATACCAGCTTCGCTAATGTTAGTTATGCCAGTTGATTACGTTAACTACTGTAAATTTACATGGGCAGACGAGTCTGGTGTTGAAAGAATAATATATCACACAGATAAAACTTCTAATCCTAGAAATATAACAGAAACTGTAAATGCGGATGGTGGGTTTACAATATCTGGTGCTAATGATGATTTAGCTTTTACAGAAGAGTCTGAAACTAGAGACTTGTATATGGCTCAACAACAAAGTAATATTGTTTCAAATAGACAGGATCAAGATGCGTACAATTACTTAGAGGGTAGTAGATACGGTATTGAACCTGCTCACTCTCAAGTTAACGGTAGTTTTTATATTGATCAACAAGCAGGAAAGTTTCATTTTAGCTCTAATATTTCAGGAAAGAATGTAATATTAAAGTATATAAGCGATGGACTTGTTACGAACAGCGATCACAATGGTTTAGATTTTGGAGGTACACCAGTACCTAAATTTGCTGAAGAAGCTATGTATAAGCATATGTTATTTGGTATTTTGTTATCAAGAAAAGATACACCTGGTGGTTTACTTGCTGAAGTTAAAAAACAAAAATTTGCTGAAACAAGAAAAACTAAATTAAGATTACAAAACTTTAAACTAGAAGAATACACTAGAATACTAAGAGGAGGTAGTAAAATTATAAAACACTAAAATATGCCGGAGTTAAAACGTAACTTCTCTCAGGCCAAAATGAATAAAGACCTTGACGAAAGGTTAATTCCAAATGGCCAATATAGAGATGCAACAAATATACAAATATCTACTTCAGACGACTCTAACGTTGGTTCTGCTCAGACACTACTGGGTAACACTATAAAAAACACTATAGAAAACGGTATATATAGTGTGCCAACAACTTCAACATGCATAGGATCAGTTGGTTTGCCAGAAACAGATAAAATATATTATATGGTTTCTGCTGGTATTAACACAACTACTGGTGCCACTTTACCAATACAAAGAGATTATATACTAGAATACGATACTTTAAAAAGAAGTTCTAAGTATGTTTTTGTCGATATATATGGAGTTTCTACAAAAGCATCTACAACTGTCAGCAATTCGGTAACAATAAAAATACCTGACGGTGGTAGTTCTACGATAAACAAAACTGGTGTTAGAGCTGGAATGACTTTTACACATTCTAGCGTTAATATAAATGACGAGGTTACTGTTGCTGATATATCGTACGATACAGGTAATAGTCGTTGGACAATAACATTGAGTAGCGCTGTTTCGGTTAGTGGTAACGACGACGTATTTTTTGTAGCACCTAGAATTTTAAATTTTAACAGAAATTCTATAATAACTGGTATCAACGTTTTAGATGACTTTTTATTTTGGACAGATGGTATTAACGAACCTAAAAAAATAAACATAAAAAGATCTATAGCTGGTACTGGTGGTGAGGAGTACTTGCAAGGTGGTGGTATAGCTGGTTTTAATCCTTCACCAACAAACGCTCCTACTACAAATATATTTGAGGGCGACACACATGACTTTCACACAAGATTAGTTGCTGATAGAGATGGAAACGGTTTCTTAGAAATTGTAACTGATAGAACTGGAAAAAAAGCCGTATACGTAGAGGAAAAAAATATAACAGTAATTAAAAAATCCCCTACGCAGCCATTAACCCTAGAAATGTCTGATCAAAAAGATCCTAGAATAAATAATGCTGGAGATGCAAACTTAAGGTATACAAGTGCTTCTATTGACTTTACAGATGTTGATGCTGGAGACGAAATATCTCCAGATTTTGATACACCAATAGATTACAGAGTTGGTGATATTATATTGTTCACAGCTGACACTGGACTTTCAAATGCTACTTTTGCGGAGTCAGAGGCCGTTGTAAGAGGTGTTGTTACAGAGTCTTTAGTTAATAATCCAAATAATTTAAACACTGCTGGTTTTACTATTAGAATATTATCTATAGCTGGAGATATAGAAGAGGCTGTTGTTGACTATTACATTAGATTAGTTGACAGTGAGCCTCTTTTTGAGTTTAAATTTGTAAGGTTTTCTTACAGATATAAATACCAAGATGGTGAGTATTCTTGTTTTGCACCTTTTTCTGAGATAGCGTTTATACCTGGTGGTTACGATTATTTACCTAAAAAGGGTTATAACCTTGGTATGAGAAATACCATAAAAAGTTTAAAGTTAAAAAATTACTTTCCAGAAGAGTTAATATCAAACGACGTTGTTGGTATAGATATACTTTATAAAGAAGACAATAGCCCAGTCGTTTACACTGTTAAATCTTTAACAAGTAAAGATGGACATCCTTATTGGACTGATTTTCAAAACAACGCATATGATAGAGGAGAGTACAATGTGACCTCTGATGTTATCCACGCGGTTGTTCCATCTAATCAACTACTAAGACCTTTTGACAATGTTCCAAGATCTGCTATAGCGCAAGAAATAAGTGTTAATAGAATTATATATGGTAACTACGTGCAAAACTATAATGTAGATGACCCTGAACTGCTCTTAGAGCTCCACTCTCAAGACATAGATAATGTTGGAGTGTTACACGCTGCACCATCAGTTAAAACCATGAGAACGTATCAGGTTGGTGTAGTATTTAGTGATAAGTATGGAAGAGAAACACCAGTGCTTACATCTAAAAATGCTTCAATTACTATTAGCAAAAACTTTTCAACAAAAAGAAACAGAATGTTTACAAGGCTACAGAGTGATCCACCTAGCTGGGCAACGCATTTTTCTTTTTACGTAAAAGAAACGTCATCAGAATATTACAACATGGCGATGGATAGATTTTACACTGCTAACGATGGTAACATATGGCTTTCGTTTCCTTCTTCAGAAAGAAACAAGCTTATGGAAGATGATTATCTAATACTAAAAAAGTCTCATAGAACAAACCAACCTGTTTATGAAAAAGCTAGATATAAAGTATTAGCTATAGAAAACGAAGCTCCTGACTTTATAAAAACAGTTGTAAGTGTTATAGGTGATTGCCCTTGTGGTACAACAAGCACTATTACAACTGGTAACACTAGTAATTTTGGTAATGGATCTGGTAGTGGTTATCCTGTAAACGGTGGTACTGAAATATGGATTGACACAGGTGTTTTTGATGGTGCGTTTGGTGATGATTTATTGATAAAGACACCAGATAAAATGTTTATAACCCTTATATCTACAGAAAACTCTTCTAAAGAGTATGATGTTATGAACATAAGAAACGATGGTAATAAATATATTATTAAAATTAATGGTGCTTTTGGTAATGACATGGACTTTACAGACTCAGACACTGGCACAGCTGGTATACAACCTCCAGCGGGATTAATATTAAGGCTTGTAGAGCACAAAGTTGAAAACAAACCTGAATTTGATGGAAGGTTTTTTGTAAAGATACACAGAGATGAAGGTTTGGCTAAATACGTTTTGGCTGCTGGAGATGGTGAAGATCAAAATTACAAAGTATTAAACTCTTGGTCATTAAGATATTTAAACAACAATGGTTACAAAGGTGGTGGTTCATATCCAATAACAACTGATCACTATCAAGCTTTAAAAAGTGAGGGTGGTAGTTTAAGTGGTAAAAGTCACCCAACAGAATATTCACATCATCATACTGGTAGTCCTGCCGCGGCTTACCAATGGGGTGGAACAAATGGTAAGCGTTTTGACATAACTAGTTCAGCAATTCATAACGACCCTGTACACGCTTTAGGTAACGATGCTGTAACTTTTAACGGTATAAATCCAAAAGCTAAAGAGTTTTGGGAAGGTATAAAGGGTTTAAAATCATTTTTTATTGACTGTGCAACTGCTTACCAATGGAGTGGTCATGAAGATCACATACCTGGAGATAGGGTTAATGGTAACACAAACGATGGTTATGAACTATCACTGTTTATGAGGCCTGACGCTGAGCAAGTTTGGTACAATAACAATAATAACTTCACTAGTTCTAAAAAATCAAATGGTACTAGTAGAAGTGTAAACAACTCTCAGGGTGCTGCAATATCTAGGGGTATATGGAATAACAATGGTGTTACTTGTCTTATGGATATTTCTTGGTCTGGTATGGAAAACAAAAGTACTAGCCCATGGAATCCACCGTACAAACATAGACTGCAAGAGCATAGCACTGGGGTAAGGGCTGCGGCTTGGCAGTTTATGGAAAAGCTAGTGCAAAGTGGAACTAAGTTTAGATTTAGAAATGATCCAGATAAAATTATTTACGAAACATATGATTATGATTACCAAAACACACCACATGGTAAAAGTGAGTACAGAAGTAATGCCACTAAATTTATAGGTGCTTATGGTATAAGAAATTTTAAAGACGATGGTATAACCGGAAACAAAGCTGCAAAAAAATTATATAGAGACAAGTGTGTTCGACAAAGATGGACTATAGGTGTTAAGCCTGGTATTGGTAGTGGTCCAAGTGGTTACAACCCTATGACTGGTACAATAAATGGTGCACCAATACCGGTTAGAGCATTAAAGCATGATGCTGATGATTTTGATGTTATTGAAATAATAGAACCTTTTATCAGTAACGAAACTAAAGATAACTTTACAGAAAACCCTGCTGTGTGGGAAGTTGAACCAAGAGAATCTGTTGATTTAGATATATATTATCAAGCTAGTGGTTTGCAACCTATAACTTTAAATCACGAAACAAACGAACAGTATATACCTATAGGCAGTACTTTTGTAACTAAAAATTCTAGCGGTACACCTACAACACACACAGTAAGTTCATGGAGTGGTCAGACGGTAAACTTTACACCAACTTTACCATCTAACACCACTATATCCGACATGCAGACTATAACTTTTATAAAAAGAAGAAATTATTGGGTTGGTAGCAAAGTTAATGGTCAAGTTACTAGTGGTACAGCTATAGTTTTACACGGTGGTCCTACCTCTGTTGGTAGTCAAAGACTATTTAAACAATACCACATGCTAGACTGGGCAAATTGCTTTTCATATGGTAACGGTGTAGAAACTGACAGAATTAGGGATAGTTTTAACGAGTCTAGATTTGCTAATGGTGTTAAAGCATCTACAGTTTTAGCAGAACCTGTGAGAGAAGAAAGAAGAAAGCACGGTTTAATATTTTCTGGTATATATAATTCAAACGCTGGTGTTAACAACACTAATCAATTTATAGCTGCGGAAAATATTACAAAAGATTTAAATCCTGTATATGGTAGTATACAAAAACTTCACACTAGAAATACAGACTTAATAACTCTTTGTGAAGATAAAGTTTTAAAAGTTTTAACAAATAAAGATGCATTATTCAACGCTGACGGAAAAGCAAATGTAACGTCAAACAAAATGGTGCTAGGCCAAGCAACAGCTTATTCTGGTAATTGGGGTATAGCAACAAACCCAGAGTCTTTTGTGTCAACACCACAACAGTTATACTTTACAGATATAACAAGAGGTCAAGTGTTGGCGATGAGCAGGGAAGGTGTTAGATCAATATCTGATTTAGGTATGAAAGATTATTTTACCGATCTATTAAGAGATTATGCTGATATTGCAATTGGTAGTTACGATGCAAAGAAAAAAGAATACAATATAACTATAGGTAAAAGATATAACAAAAGACAATTACAACCAGAGTTTACAACTATATCTTATGGTGAAAAAGCTAAAGGTTGGGTAAGTTTTAAATCTTTTAAACCAGAACAAGGTTTAAGTTTAAATAATGAGTATTACACTTTTAAAAATGGACAGTTGTATTTACATCACAGTAATGAAACTAGAAACAATTTTTATGGTGTACACACAGAGTCTGATGTTACAGTTGTATTTAATGATAAACCAGAATCAGTAAAAAGCTTTGGCGCGCTAAATTATGAGGGTAGTCAAGCAAGAATAACTCAGTTTACAACTTCAAACGCAACTGCATACGACAATGCTGGTGGTTCAAGTACTGTTGCTTTTAATGACGGTGAGTATTATAATCTTGACGCAAAAACTGGTTGGTATGTAGAGTCTATAATTACAAACAAACAAACTGGTAACATAGTAGAGTTTAAAGAAAAAGAGGGTAAATGGTTTGGGTTAATTGCTGGAGATCAAACAAATCTAGATAATTTAGACGAAACAGAGTTTTCTGTACAAGGCTTAGGTCAAGCATCTTTTTCACATAGTAACCCTGGTGGAGGTGGTGGTAGTCACCCAAATGTTGGGCAAGTACCTATTACTTGGGCTGACAACGTTTCTTCAACTTATCAAGGAGATGATGGTAGTGGTGGTGCTTGGGATGGAAGTTTACAAACAGCTTGGACTTGTACTAGTAAAGCAATTACTTACACTGTTGGTACGACTGTTGCGCAGCAAGTTGTTAACTTAACAATATCTAACATTGTAGGAGGTTCTTACACTGGATACGACTTAGATGCTCTTGATTTTAAAATTGGTGGAGCAACAGAAACTTCGTCTGGAGTGTTTCAAGGTGGTAATGTTGATGCAAATATAACTCAAGTTGCATTTACAAATAACGGTGTGGCGGGTGATCCTGCAAACACAGTTAACGTTGCTATAACAATGCCATCTTTCACTGTACCTACTACAGCTGCTATTTACTATATAGATATTGACGATGATTTAGGTGCAAAAAGAAACCAAGCTAACAGAAGCTTATGTGCTAGAGTACATTATCCATTTTTTACTAACCACGTGGTAACAATAGCAACAATGACACCTCACGCTGCTACAGTAACTAGAACTCAAGAAGATAGTGGTTCTTCATCTGGAACAACTAAACAAAGGTATCAAAGTAGTGATTTAGTTGATGGAATGATGAGTCAAGTTGTACAGTTAACATTTACAGCAAACAGTGGTTACTATTACGAGGGTCTTGCTAGATCACAACAAAACGTAAACCAAACTGGATATGACTACACGCCTTATTACAACTCGTTAGAAGGCAACCATGCTTACGACGCAAATGGTAGACTTACTACTTTTTCTTACACACTTGAATATACTCCGCCTGGTAATGCTCCTTTAAATCCAGATCCTTCTAATTTATGTAGGCTGTTTCATCAGTTTAATATTCATTTTAAACTTGTGCAGGCGCCTGTAATTCCTAGTAATCAATTAAGTTCAATAAGCTTTTCACCTACAGCACCTACTACCCCAAGCACAATGCCTGTTACGGTGTCTGGTACGGTTGGAGCACAATACACACTTCAAGTTTCTTTACAACAAGGTTTGAGCAATAATAATATTGCTACTAGCGATGGTTATTATAATTTTACAAATAATGTTTTTCAAACAAGTTCTGTAAACTCTGGCACACAAACTATAACTGCTGAGGGTATGAATAGACACAATATAACAATACCAATAAACAACGGTGCTAAAAGAAGATTTGATATAATTGCAGCTGGTGCTGGATCACCAACTACAAGCTTAGCGACTGGAGTGCCTGACGCTCACGGAGAAGCTAGTATAATACAAGAGGGTGTTTCTACATTAACTTTTACGACTAAAACTTTCAGTGGTGGATACACCGGTATGGTAAGCATAGTAGTTACTAGACCAACTGGAGTCACAACAGAGCCAACTACTATAACCACAACCGGTGGTACTGCTGGTGCAACTTCTACAGAAATAACACTTGACGAGCAAGTTGATGGTATACAAGCTGGGATGGTTATTACTGGTATTGGCGTACCACACAACACTACTGTGTTAGCAATAAAAGACAAAAGATTTGTTACATCAAGCGGTAGTGTGGCTGTTACAGATGGTAGAACTTTAAACTTTAGCTTAAATGATGGTAATATAAAGGCTTTTGAAATAACAGTTACTCCTCAAGGAGATGGAGTTTTAAGTATAGATGGTACTGGTGGTAGTAGACAACCTAACGCTAGTGATTTTTCAACAGGTTCAACAGTTAAAATTGATGCTGCTGGAGCAGGTACTAACCTTCCAAATGCCAGCGCTTTAAGAGTAACATCAACCGTTGGCGTAGGAGTTGGCATGACATTTGTACTTGGATCTACTACGCATACCGTTAATAGTATCACAAGCTCAACAGCTTTAGGTATATCACCTAACTTACAAGCTGGTTTAGCAGCAGGTCTTTCTATAATATTTGAAAAGCCCACAGCGTTAGGTGTTGAGCTTAGACATGTTGAAGCTTACAAGGATCAAACATCTGTTAAAATTAGAGGGTTGTTTGAAATAACTTCAATACCACAGGACGATACTGTAGAAATTTATTTAGATAACTTTATACATATAGAATAATGCCAACAATAACACTAACATTTAATAAGCCTTTAAACGTATCCTGCCAAGTTGGCGACACTGCTTATACTGTTCCAACTACAACTACCGCAGGCTTTACAGTAAATAGTTATTCAGTTACTGAAATAGGTACTATAACAAGAATACAAAACGCAACTTCAAACTCACCAATACTAACTGTTGACACAAGTTTACCTGGTACTTACAACGGTATAACTAATTTTGTGTTTTTTAGCAAAGACAACAAGGCTAACCTTAGCAGCGTACTAGGTTATTACGCTGATGTAAAGTTTAAAAATAGCTCTACATCAGAGGCAGAAATATTTAGTATTGGTGCTGACGTGTTTGAAAGCAGTAAATAAACGCTAAAAAGTGTAACTATAATATATAATTAAATTATATATTATGAATAACAAAGTAGTTTCAAGAAAAAAAATTCTTGAACTTGAAAAATTACTGCTAAATAGCAATGACGAACAGGTTATAGATAATGGTGGGGAAATAATGAACTGCAAAGAGTTTCCAATAAAACACTCATTTGCTGACGGAATATATGTTAGACAAATGGACATGCAAAAAGATAGTGTAGTTATAGGAGCAATACACAATCACTTACATGTTTGGTTTTTATTAACAGGAAAACTAACGGTAACTACAGAAACAGAACAACAAGATTATATAGCTCCTTGCTATGTAGTTTCACAGCCGGGCGCTAAAAGACTTATATATGCTCATGAAGATAGTATCTTTATAAACATACACAAAAACCCAACAAACACACAAAATATAAACGAATTAGAAAAAGAAATAGTTTCTAAAAATTACAAAGAATATGAACAGTATATTAACAAAAATAAATAAATTATGGCATTTGCAGTAGTGGGAGCGGTAGCTCTTGGGGCTTTAGCATTAAAAGCTGGTACTGGTATTGCTAAAGGTATTACTGGTACTATACAAGCTAAAAAAGCAGCTCAAGCCCAGAAAAAAGCTCAACAGGAAATGGATAAAAATAAAGCCTTGTATGCTAGTTTAGACACTAGCAACCCGTATTTAGATATGGAAAATACAATGGAAGACTTAACTGTAAATCAAGATCAAGCTGAATTTACAAAACAACAACAAGAACAACAACGTGCTAACATAATGGAGCAGATGAAAGGTGCTGCTGGTAGTTCAGGAATAGCTGCATTAGCACAATCACTAGCTAATCAAGGTTCTTTAGATGCTCAAAAAGCATCTGTATCAATAGGTAAACAAGAACAGGCAAATCAATTAGCTGAAAGGAAAGAAGCTTCAAGAATACAAGGTCTTGAAAGAGAGGGTGAGTTAATTAGTAGACAAGCTGAGATGGGGAAAGTTTCTAGTTTGCTGGGTATGTCAGCTGATGAAGTTGCTGCTGCTCGACAAAGAAAAGAAGAAGCTATTGGCATGGCTTTTGGTGGCGCTGAAGACGTTGCTGATGCTGGTATGGATTACGCGTCATCTCAATTTAAAATGGACGGTGGAACTGGTAGTCTTACGGGTGGTGGAGTTTAATAAATAAAAAAAAATATGGCAACAAGAGGAAAAGCGCCTGCTAGCAGGACATTAAATTATAGTTTAACCGGAGATATAATGAACAGAGTAAAAGGTTCTTTAGATTCTGGTAGCACCATTAAGGCTATTAACGAAGGGGTTAGTGGTGTAGCCGATGCTGTTTCAGAAGGTTCTGAAAAGTTAGTTGACGAGAGGGTTAAAATTAAAAACAAAACGGAAAGTGCTGATCTAGTTTTTGAAGCTGGTATGGATGCTTTTGGGTCTAGAGCTTCTTGGGCTACGCCAGAAACATATGATAAGTTTTTAGAAATTGAAGAAGGACAAAGGATAAAATACAATGACGCCATATCTAGCAATGATAAAAAACTAGCTGCTAAAATATTAAGAGAGCAAAAGCAGAGAGCGGTTCAGCAGCAAACATGGAAGGGTGTTTTTGATGGATTAAAAGATATAGATTTACTAGAGTTAGACGATGACACTAAGTATATTGTAGGTAGAATGACAAGCCAAAGCGGTGAAGATTTTAAACCTATATATGAAAATGGCGAAATGATGATACAATTTAATAATGCTAACGGAGATCCTATAAAAATACGAGGTACTGAGTTTGATAAAATTATTTCACAAAACAGAAAACCTATTAAAGAGCAAGAGCAAATAGCTCTTCTCACTCAAAGTTTAATGGATAAAAAGTTAAAAATGCAACCATTTAGCTTTAGCGATTCTTTAGCTGATGTTAAGAAAATGATTACTAAAGAAAATATAAACTCAATGATGAAGGGCCAGCTAGGTATGCATGAGACTGGTAGTTTTTTAAACTCTATAGAAAATCACCCTGACTTTACTAGGGTTAGTAACGCGGGTATGAAATTAAAAATTGGTAACACAGACATTGCCGCTGATGCTGATGGTGATGACGTTATTTCTGGTGAAGAGTTTATGAACTTAACAGCTGATGATAAAAAAGCCGTTATTGATCTCATGCAAAAGCCAGAGAATTTTGATATAGCACAGTATTATTTAGCTGAATTTGTTGCTATAGCACAGCAAAAAAAGTTACAAGGGTATAATCCAAGAATTGGAAATACAAACAAGAGAGCAGAAGATTTTATAAAGGAAGTTAACAGTCAAGAATAATTAAATGAGTGAACTAAAGGAGTATGTAGCTTACATGTTAAATCAGGGTTATCCTGAAAAAGATATTGAAAAGTTTATAGTAAACTATCAAAAAAAATATCCAGAGTCACAAGTTGTAGAACAACCAGTACCTGAGTATTCTTCTGATGAATTTGCTTCCGATAGTATATCTAATATTGAAAAAGAAGAAAAAGAAAAAGCCTCACCAACAATAAACGTGCCTCCAAGGCCTGGCTTTACACCACCCGCTCCACAACGCGAAGACACTCCTGAGGGTTATTTAGATGAAATAGCTGACGAAACTAGAAAAATATCTGCAGAAGAAACTAAAGACGTTAACAACAAGTATGATAACGCTAACAATTATTTTGATAAAGTTAGAGAGGCTTGGGATATGCCAGGTGCCACTAATCAAGAAATAATTGATGCTGTAAATCAACATAACAAAAATAAAAGTAGTGCCAAGATGATTAAATCTACAGCTGGCGGTACAAATAATATTCCAACCTCTCAAGAAGATTTAGAATTTTTTGCTGAAGTTAAAAGAAAACAAGATCTTTTAGAGAAAAATAATATTAGTAACAAGACAGATGACGCTCAATTTTATACTAAACTTGAACAAACATACACGCAAAATCAAGCATTGCAAAAGTATTTTGAAGAAAATTCAAATGAAAAAATAGAATATGATAGTGTAACAAACGAAGAAGATAAAGCGTTAGTAAAACAAAAAATATTAAATAGCGAAAAATTTAAAGATGTTTTGCAAAGAACTGAAGAAGAAATTAATGGCGATGAAGAAAAGTTAAAAAAGCAAAGTGATTTTGTATTAGAACAATTTAAAGAAGATAAAAAGCAAAGTAAGTTTGAAGATAGAATAGCTGAAAAACTAAAAAAAGACAAAGGTGGAGTTGCTTTTTATGAAAGTGATGAAGAAAGAGAGCTTACCGGCGTTGCTAATAAAAGACGTGATAAAAAAATTAAAGAAAACGAAGATCTTTTACAAAAGTTTCAAATAGTAAATGAAGATCTTACAAGCATAGACAAAGAACTAAAAGAATTAGTAAAGTATTTTGATGAAACAGACATTGAAAAAGAAATTGAAAATGCTCAAAACAAAGAGTATAATAGTGATGAAGAGATTAAAAAAGCACAAGAAGAGCTAGATAAAAAAATATTTGAATATAGAAAAAATGGTGCTAGATATAATTTTCTATCTGATGAAGGAAAAAAATACATAAAGCTATCAAACAAGTTATTTCAAAAGCTTGAAAAAGGTAGTTTAGAAGAAAATGAGCTTAGAGTTATAGCTGGTGAAATTGGCAGAAACAGAGGTGTTGTTACCACTTGGTTTGCTAATCTAGGTAACGCAGCTATAGATTTAGTACAAGGTCTTGGAGATTCTTTAGATATGGTTTTTCAAATGCCAGAAGAAGTAATAAAACTTATTGACGATCCAGCTTTAGAAGGCTACATGCAAAGTGCATATAGAAATAGCTCGCCTATAGGTTGGGTTTTTGCAGATGAAAAAGAAACAAGAAATATAGCTGGTAAAAGTATAACAACAACATCAAGCCGTTGGACAAGATTTGGTGATAAGCTAGATAAGTGGCAAGAACTTAATATTACCAACAAAGTTAGAAGACCTGTTGAGTTTGGCGAAATAGGTAGTTTTGGAGATGCTGTAGAGTGGTCAGCAAATCTATTTGCACAACAAATACCAAACCTAGCATTAATGGCAGCTACTGGTGGTGCTTCTTTGTATGTTATGGGTGCTTCTGCAGCGGGTAATAAGTATAGACAATTACAAGATGAAAAAGATTTGTACATGCGAACTGGTGGTTTGTATGGGCAAAATTTAAGTTATGGTACTATGGTTGCAAACGCATCTTTTAGTGGTACAATGGAAGCATTATCTGAAAGAGTTACTCTTGGTGCGGTTGGTAAAACAGCTCAGTCACTTACTAAAAAAGCAGGTAAAGATGCTGCTAAACTAGGTTACGAAAGTTATTTAAGAAAAAATATATTTACTTTTAACAATATTAAAAGCACTGGTGCGGAATTTTTTGAAGAAGGTTTTTCAGAGAGTTTAGCTAGTATGGGTAGTAATCTTGCAGATATTTTATCTGGAAACAAAGATGTTAATATATACGATGGTGTTGGTGAATCTTTTATTAGTGGTGGTGTTATTAGTAGTGGTTTACAAGGTTTAAGACTAGCGCCTAAGTTAGTTGCACCGTTTCAAGGTGAAGACAATAATCAAAGGGTTGGTAAAATAGCTAATAGAATAAGCGAAGTTAGTAAGTCACTTGCATCAATGATGGGTCAAGAAGGTGCAGGTGTTACCGTTAGAAGAGCTAGACTAGAAGAAGAACATGCTAACCTTGTTAATGAAGCAAACGAATTAATAGAGCAAGATATTAAACGTGTAAATCTTTTAAGCAAAGCTGAAAAGAAACAGTTAATAAATATAGAAAAAGCAAACCTCCAAGCTAGACAAAGCGCTGAAAACATTATGGCTGATCAAAATCTAACGCCAGAACAAAAAACAGAGGAAATAGACGCGCTGCGAAGTAAAGTTGATAAGAACAATAAAAAGAAACAAAAAGTATTAGATAAGTACCCTTCAAATGTAGTTGACGACAACTATAAACAAGAGATGGAGGCTATGAAAGCTTATGAAAAAGAAGTTGCTGAACAAGGTGGAGTGCCATTTGTAACTAGAGAGGTTGATTCAAACCAAATGGGCGAAAACATATCTCAAGATGAATATGACGCTTCTATAGCTGGGGTTGAAAATATTGGTAGTTATAACTTGGGTTTAAAACAAGCTGCTTCAGAAATAATTAATGATCCAAACTCTACGCCAGAAGAAATAGCTGAAGCCAAAGAAGCTTTAAAAATGGCAGAGTCGCAAGTTGGTGATGTTGGAAATGCGTTAGATTTTATAAGTCGTGAGTCTCAAAACTATGGTGGTATGAGACCGGTATTTAACAAAGATGGTGGTTTAGAACGTATTGAAATGCTTGTTAATAAAGAAACAGCATTGACAGACGGTATGTTTAACACGGCGTCACACGAGTTTGTTCATGGCGCTTTTTACAATACGTTAAAACAAGACCCTGCTGCAAGAAAAAAACTAGGTAGTGCTGTTATAGATATACTAAACGATAAAAGCGTTTTTATGTCTGAAAAAGACATTGACTTGTTTAACAAAAGAGTTGGTGGGTACAAGGCAACAAAACAAGGTGAGGAGGCAATGGCTATTGCAATGGAAATGTATCGTAATGGTCAAATAAAATTTAATGATAGTTTTTTTACAAAAATGAAAGGCGTGTTTAGACGTTTTGCACAAAACTATTTAGGCCATGACATTAGCCTTGACACCGCAGAAGATATTAAAAACTTCATGAGAGATTATGATGTTTCTGTTAGAAAAAACAAACCTAACAAAGCTATAGCCCGTATGATAGCTAATGGCGCTAAGGGTAAAATGTTTGAAGGAGCTAAAGCACCAACTGATGCTGAAACAAGTTTTTCTAAAAATGTTGATCAAGTTTTAAAAGAAGATCCGTTAGTTAAAAAAGATTTTGATCAGTATGTCCAAAACGATGATGGATCTAAAAAATACAACACTAAACAAGAGTTTTTAGATTCAATTGATTCTTGGGAAGCAATGAATTTTATTGAAAACACTCCTAGGTTAGACGGTTTAATTGCTGCAGGTATAAATCTTGAAGCAGGACCAATGAGAGATTACGTAAGAAAAGTAAAAGAAAAATTAGGAAATAGATTAAGAGCTAACTTTAATCCAGCTATAAATGAAAGTTTATTTGGTTGGTTAACGGGTGTTTCAGGTGGAGCTGGTAAATCAATTATATTTAGAGCTAAAGGTGATGTGTTGGCTGAGATGAACCAAGCTACTCCAGATGAAGGTATAACTTCTATTGACAAAGTTTATGGTGATTATGGTGATTTAAGTGAAACATTACAATCAGAGTCCGACGCTTATATGGAGCGTTTAGAAAACATGGACTTGTCGCCCGGCGCTAGACAAGCTATTCAAGAAATTATAACCGGATTAATTGTTGACAATGTTTTAGGAATATCTCAAGATGGTAAGGCAAAAATAAAAGATATTGTAACTAATTACAAAGGTAGTTTTGACGGATTGTTTTATAAGGATTTTAAAAAACTAGTTGGTGAAGTTGCTAAAGTTGAAAAAGATGGCGTAATAAAAAGACCTACAAAAGAAGGTGATGTGACGCCTTTAGGACCATTATATGGTATTTTAGAGGTTATATCTGGAGAGTTTGGTATTGAACCAGCTAGAATACTAGCAAACCAAGACTTAGACGATACAATGAGAGTTCGAGCTCAAGAACTAATACTTAGTAAAAGTTTAAATCAAGACGGTACATTTAACCCGGCAATGTTTGACTTGCTTCCAGAAGGTGAAGATAGAACTGGCAAGGCAACTGGTATAGCTAGAGGAGCTTTAGGTAAATTTTACGACAAAGGTAGTAGAATTGATATGGGTGGCAAAGATCAGAGTGGTAGTGGTGTAGGTAAAGCTAGACAAGACAAGATGAGCTCTGTAGATCAAAACGACTGGCTAGACACTTTTGGTATTAATCCAGACGGTACTTTTAGACCTGGCACGTCTTCTGATGGCGCTATAAGACAACTAGTACTTAACTTATCTGCATTATCAGCTCTTCAAAACATAAAGCTTGAAGGATTACAAAACGGTTTGTTAAGTGAAAAACTTGCCGCTAAAATATCTGATGGTAAATCAGAGATGAGTTACAGTAAAAAAGCAAAGCAAGATCCAATTGATTTTATACTTGACGAGGTGTTAGCTAATTATGGTAGTCCAGAAGGTATTACTATTGAAAAAGCAAACAACATAATACAAAATGCTTATGGTTTAAAAACATTAACTAAGCAAGCTAAAAAAGAAGCTAAAGCTTTAAAGGCAGATGTAGAAATGTTTATGGAAATAAAAGCTTCAGAAGCAATTGATATTAACATTGAGCAGTTTATTGTTGCTAGGTTAGATCAAGCAGCTGTAGAACTTAGTCTTAAAAAAGCTCTTGGTATTAAAGGCAACATAAGTGATGTTTACACGGTAAAAGATGAAGATGGTAATTATTCTGGAGTAAGTCGACTAAGAAAAGTCGCGCAAGACACCCCTGGCGAACTAGTTGAAAACGGTGTTTCACAAGTTGACGCTGGTAGAACTGTTATGCAAGATTCTTTTAAATTATCTTTTTCTGGTTCAGGAAAAATTGGAGATGGTAGAAGTATACCACGAAAAGACGGGGATTTAAATGTTGTAGACAACCCGACTAACAGTGCTGATGGTGTCCCTGCTTTGGTTAAAAACAAAAAAGGTGAAATGGTTACACCTGGTAACCGTAGCAAATCGGTCATGACAGCTTCTGACCACCTTGCTTTAATGAACAATACTGATAATCCAAAAATAATAAAAAATCCAGAAACTAAAACATGGATAAAACAAGAGGGTAATACTGTTAAAGTTTGGGACGGTAAAAGCGAATGGGTTGTTGTTGAAACAACTCAACTGAAAGAAACTACAGAAGCTGTTATAAAAGATAGAGATGGTGCTAAAAGAGAGGAGCAGTCACAAGAAGCCAGAGTTTTAGCAAAAACAATATTAGACAACGCTTGGAAAAAAGTTCAGAAAGGTGAAATGACAATGAAAGAGTTTGGCGCTTTAATGACAACTTTAGGTGCTGGTATGAACTCTGCTCTTAGAAAATCTGCGCCAGTAAGAGGTATTGTAAAAAACGTAAGTAAAATTATTGCTTGGGCTAATAAAAATGGAATTCCAATAAAAGATGTTTTAAGGTTTGAACATTCTGTATCAAAAGCAGAGATAAACAAAAGAATAGTAGAGTCTTATCAAAAAAATGGAGAGCTTGACATAGACTCTGTTTTTGATGGTTACGAGGTAAATGTTATACCCGCAGCTTGGGACGATGCTATGACAGCTGCTGGTTTACAAACTAAATCACCTACTGATGGTGGTAGGATGTTTGACCCTGTAACGTTAATGAATCTTGCTAAAGATCCTGATGTAGACCCAGTAATGCTGCAACCTATAAAAAGTATATCGCCTAAAGAAAACAATATAGAAGAAACATCTAGCACTGCTATAGAAATAGTTAAGCATTTTAAAGAAACAAAAGGACATGTTAGAGAGCAAGGTTTTGGTTCTTTACCTAGATTAATAAAAAGCAAAAACTCAATGATGAAAAGCAAAAAAGTACCTTCAAGAGGTATGAGTGCTTTTGATTTTGATGAAACATTAATTGTTAAGGGAGAAAATTTTGTTATAGCTACAGATCCACAGACTGGAAACGAGGTAAAAATAAGTAGTGAACAATGGCCAATAAAAGGTCCGCAACTAATGAAAGATGGCTACGAGTTTAACTTTAATGACTTTGTAAACGTAAGAGGTGGTGTTGAAGGGCCTTTAATGCAAAAACTTAGAAATAGAATAAAAAAGTTTGGACCAGAAAATACTTTTGTATTAACAGCAAGGCCACAAGCATCTGCAATAGCTATACATGAGTGGTTAAAATCAAAAGGTATAAATATACCTATTGAAAATATAACTGGCCTAGGTGATAGCACTGGAGCGGCAAAAGGAGCTTGGATAGCAAACAAGTATGGTGAAGGTTATAATGATGTTTATTTTGTAGACGATGCTTTACCTAATGTTGACGCTGTAAAAGATGTTATGGATCAGCTAGATATAAAAGGAAAGTCAGTACAAGTAAGAGGTGGTAACATGGAGTTTAGCAGGAAAGATGAAGACTTAGATGCTGAGTTTAATAAAATAATAGAGGACACAACTGGTATAAAAAAAGAAAAAGTATTTAGTAAAGCCAAAGGAAGACAAAGAGGGAAAGGAAAAGGTAGGTGGAAGTTTTTCTTACCACCATCGGCTGAAGATTTAAAAGGATTAATATATCCGTTTTTAGGCAAAGGTAAAAAAGGTGAAGCCGCGATGAAGTTTTTTAATGATACTATAATAGTTCCTTACGCGAAAGCTGTTAGAGCTTTAAATGCGATAAAACAATCTGTTTCAATAGATTTAAAAGCTTTAAAAAAATCAAACAAAAAAATAACCAAAGCGTTAAAAGATAAAATTGATGGAATTGACTTTACTTTAGAGCAAGCTGTGATGATATACAACTATGCTAAAGCTGGTATAGAATTACCTGGTTTAAGCCAATCAGATAAAAATGCTATAGTTAAATTTGTTGAGGGTGATTCTGCAGTTAAGTTATATGCTGATCAATATGGTAAAATATCAGAAACAGCAGGTGGATTACAAACACCAGATGATATAGGTTGGTTAGCAGAAACTTTATCTTCAAATCTTAACGAAATTACAAACAAAACTAGAGATGTTTTATTGCAAGAGTTTCAAGACAATTGGAATGCAATATTTAGTGAAAAGAATTTAAATAAAATTGAATCTCAATATGGTTTAAATCATAGAATTGCATTAGAAGATATGTTTTACCGAATGAAACACGGTACAAATAAAAGAGGCGGAGATAGTAATATGAACAAGTTTATGAACTGGGTACATGGTTCTATTGGTACAACAATGTTTTTCAACGCTAGATCTGCGTTACTACAAACTTTATCTACGGTTAACTTTATAAACTGGTCTGATAACAACCCATTAAAAGCAGGTATGGCTTTTGCTAATCAAAAACAATTTTGGTCTGACTTTTTAATGTTGTTTAACTCACCTTTCTTAAAACAAAGAAGAGCTGGTTTGTCTCACGACGTAAATGCTAATGAATTAGTGGAAGCCGTAAAAGGTTCTAGAAACCCTGTAAAAACAGCAATAGGTATTTTGTTGCAAAAAGGTTTTTTACCTACACAAATAGCTGATAGTTTTGCAATTGCTTTTGGTGGAGCTACGTTTATTAGAAATAGAATAAACAAGTACATAAAACAAGGTATGTCTAAGCAAGAGGCTATGGAAAAAGCTTTTATAGAGTTTCAAGAAATAGCAGAAGAAACTCAACAGTCTGCTAGACCGGATAAAATATCACAGCTACAAGCATCACCTCTTGGTAAAATAATATTTGCTTTTCAAAACACGCCTATGCAGTATAACAGGTTGATGAAACGAGCTGCACAAGATTTAATAAATGGTAGAGGTGATACTAAAACTCATATATCAAAAATACTATATTACGGGGCAATCCAAAATGCTATATTCTATAGTTTACAACAAGCATTGTTTGCCGTAACGTTTGGAGATGATGAAGAAGAAGATGAAAAGAAAAAACAAAAAGACGAACAAAGATATGGTAGAATAGCAAATGGTATGGCAGATACTATATTAAGAGGTTCTGGTTTGTATGGCGCAATATTTGCTACAATAAAAAATACTGTACTAGAGTTTTTTGAACAAGAAGAGAAAAAACACAGAGCAGATCATGCGTACACTGTTATTGAAGCATTAAATTTAGCTGTTCCAATTGGTATTAAAGCTAGAAAAATGTATGGAGGTTTGCAGTCTTGGGAGTTCAATAGAGATGTTATAAAGCATATGCCTATGACTAGTATAGACAACCCAATGTATGACGCAGCTTTTTCTGTAATTGAAGCAGCTACAAATGTGCCACTATCAAGAATACATGGTAAAATTAGAAACGTAAGAGAAGCCATGAACAGTGATCATAGGACATTAGAAAGAATAGCTATGGTTATGGGTTGGAGTAGCTGGAGTTTTGATATACAACCACAAGCCTTGTTAGATGCTAAGAAAGAAGTTAAAATAATTAAAAAAGAAATTTCTAAAGAAAAAAGAAAGCAAAAGAAAATAGAAAACGACAAGATAAGAGAGCAAGAAAACAAACAAGTAGAAAAAGAAAACATAAAAAAAGAAGATGGTATCTGTGCTGGTATAAGTAGAAGTGGTGCTAGGTGTAAAAATAAAGCGTTAGAAGGTGGTTACTGTACTGTTCACCAAAAAGTAGAAAAAAGAAAAGACAATAAAAAAGTACAATGTAGTAAAATTAAATCAAATGGTAAAAGATGTAAAATGACAACTAACAATAAGTCAGGTCTTTGCTATTACCATGATTAAAAGAATACTATTAATATTCGTTTTTATTTCGTGTACAAAAGAAATTGATGACCTTGGTTTTAGAGTTTACACAATACCAGCTGGTGAACACAGCTCGGGTAGCTTTATAAATCACCCGGTAAATTCTAAAATAAGCTTTCAGTTTATGTTAGACGAATCAGCTGTATACAAAAGTGAGATACCAGAAAACCAACATGATGTAAACAAAATATATGGTATGAGCGATTTTGGCCTTAGACATCAAAAGTATTCTATACGTCTTGGTTGGAGATACTTAAATAACGAGCTAGAGCTTTGTTGGTTAAGGCACGAAGAGGGTAGGCATAGCTCTGCTACAATAAGAACTATAGAGCAAGATGTAATTTATAATGCTACTATTGATATAAAAACATTTTATTATGTAATAGTAATAGATAATGATACCACGCTTGTACGTAGAAGACCTGAAGGTAACTG
>Ga0098055_1000212_pt1 | contig 37757 bp, 24 predicted proteins | sample 17_taG_FD_75107 | JGI IMG/M metagenome (GOLD analysis project Ga0098055, IMG submission 75107) | Marine viral communities from the Subarctic Pacific Ocean - 17_ETSP_OMZ_AT15314 metaG | ecosystem: Environmental > Aquatic > Marine > Oceanic | place: Pacific Ocean | collected 2015-01-18 | reverse complement strand
CTTTTGTTCCCGACAAAAGTGAAAGCGGCCACGGCGAGCATGACAAGCAACTTCGCGCTCTTCGTCTCTGATTCGTTTCACTCACCAACCGACTCGGCGGGTCAAGCTGCTCAGCAGCTTTCCTGTTAAGACTTCTGTCAATCTCGCCCATGCGGCTGTTGCCAATTTAACTCTGGACCCGCTGGAACCACAGCCGTGGGATTGATGGTTTCGTGACTTTTGTAGTAATGATTCTTGATGTGCCTGAGGTTTACTGTTTCATCAATGCCTGGCAGCTGGTATAACTCACGCAGATAACCACTGAGGTTAGGGTAGTCAGCGATCCGTTTGCGATTGCATTTGAAGTGCCCAACATACACCGCATCAAATCGCACCAGCGTGGTGAACAGTCGCCAGTCAGCTTCCGTCAAGGTGTCACCGGTTAGGTAGCGGTTGTCACTGAGTAGGTCTTCCACCCAGTCCAATGCCTTGAACAGGGCGTTGACGTTTTTCTCATAGGCTTTTTGTGTGGTGGCAAAACCCGCTTTGTACACGCCATTGTTGATGTCGTTGTAGACTCGATCATTGATGCGATCAATCTTGCTTTGCAACTCATCAGGGTAAAAATTCAACTCAGTGGCACCCAAGTCGTCAAAGGCACTGTTGAACATGCGGATGATGTCGGCCGATTCATTGCTGACCAGGGTGTTTTGCTGTTGGTCCCACAACACCGGAACCGTTACCCGACCTGAGTATTCAGGATTAGCTTGGGTGTACAGTTGATGCAAGAATGTGTGGTCATGTAGTTGATCGCCTATCCAATGGTCATCCGCATCGCTGGGGTTAAACGTCCAACCATTTTCTTGCATCAGGTAATCCACCACTGACACCCCAATCATGTCTTCAAGGCCTTTGAGCTTGCGCAATATCAGGGTTCGGTGGGCCCAAGGGCAGGCCAAAGAAACATACAAATGATAACGGCCAGCCTCGGCTTTGAAACCACCGGTGCCAGTGGGGCCTGGACTGCCATCGGCGGTAATGAAATTTCGAAACTGCGATTCGGATCGTTTGAATTCACCGTCATTGGCGTCAGTGTCATACCATTGGTCTCGCCATTCGCCTTTAACTAAAAGTCCCATGTCATGCCTCCTGGTTAATGAAAGTGCCTGCCTGATAATCTTGAAAAGCCTGTTGTAATTGTGCTCGGGTGTTCATCACAAATGGGACGGCGCGCTCCACCGGTTCATGCAATGGTTGACCAGAAACCAAAATAAAGCGACTGTCTTCAGTGGCTTCTAACAACAAGGTTTCTGCAGGGGTTAACACAGCCAACACACCGGCGTCAATGGACTGGCTGTTGCCGACAATAAGCTGACCCTCGTATAGGTAGATAAAGGCATTATGTTCCGGGTTCAAGCAATCTTTAAATTGTTCACCAGCCGGTAAGTTGATATCCCAATAATTGGGGTCGACGTAATTGTTGTCTACAATGCCATGTGTACCTTGGGCAGTTTGGCCTGCAATGACTTTGATTGAAGTGCCGTTGTCATGCTGTTCAAGCGGTATTTCTGCAGCCGTATTCTCTTGGTATTTGGGGGTGGTCATTTTGGCATCAGCCGGTAAATTGACCCACAGCTGAAAACCTGACAGCATGCCTTCTGTTTGTTCGGGCATTTCTGAATGGATGATACCGCTGCCAGCGGTCATCCACTGGATGCCACCGTCCTCAATCACCCCATCATTGCCCACGCTGTCCTGGTGTCGCATTTTGCCCTGCAACATATAAGTCAATGTTTCGAATCCACGGTGAGGGTGGGCTGGAAAGCCGCCGATATAATCAGTGGCTTGATCTGAGCCAAAGTGATCCAACAGCAAAAACGGGTCAAGTTCGGGCAGCAGATGCGTGCCTATCAGGCGAGTCAGCCGCACCCCATCACCATCTGATGTTGGCGTGCCAGCGATGGCCCGTTGGACTTGGTTGAATTTATCCATGTTGTGCTCCTGTTAAACTGGTTGAATCTGATTTCGACTCAAGGTTCAGCGTGGTATGGCGAATCTGCTCCGGGTTAAAGTTATTGGCGTCCAATACCTGAACATCCTGTATCCCCAGAAAACCCATCATTTGTTGTAAATACGGTGTGGCAAAATCCATCTCTGAACCGATGGGCACACCACCTGAAGCCATCACCAAAATGGCTTTTTTGTTTTTCAACAAGCCTTCGGGGCCTTGTTCGGTGTAGCGAAAGGTTAATTTGGCCCTGGCCACTTGATCGACCCAGGCTTTGAGTACGGCTGGCACACTAAAATTGTATATTGGCGAACCAATGATAAGCCAGTCAGCCATTTGCAATTCCGACACCAAGGCGTCAGATTGTTCTAGGGCAACGTGTTGTTCAGCGGTGCGCTGGTCTGCAGCAGTGAAATTGGCACCGATCCATTGTTCGTTAACAAACGGCATGCCCTGTGCCAAATCACGTTCTTTGAAGGCGAGTTCTGGGTGTTGTGTTTTGAGTTGCGCTGCGACCTCGCCGGTAATCCGGCGAGTCACAGAATCTTGGTTGCGTCCACTTGAGTGAACGATCAATGCGTTGTTGTGCATGTTATGCTCCTGTGTGGGTAAGCGTTATTAAAAGAGAAACAGTTGTTTATCTGTTGTCGATGGCGTATTTACCAGGACCAAATGCCACCAGGAACAAAAAGCCTCCGGCAATCGCGATGTTTTTCATAAACATCAAAAACTGCATTTGGTTGTCAAAATCAAAATGAAAAATCAACGCCGACAACACACAAAATCCAGCCAACAGAAAAGCCACCAGTCGCGTTTTAAATCCCAAAAGAATGGCTAAGCCGCCACCCACTTCAAGCAGGATGACCAACGGCAGTAACATGCCGGGGATGCCCACCGAGTCCATATAAGCAGCGGTACCGCTGTAACCTGTGATTTTGCCAATGCCGGTGACAATAAAAATCAGGCTGATAAATACGCGCCCAACCAAAGGGCTGAAAGTTTGAATGAAGTTCATTGGATTGCTCCTGTGTTTGTGATTAGTGTTGTTATTGTATTGTTTTCCTTGAAAAGATAAATAAGCTATAAAAGAATATATAGTTCATTTATAATGAACAATATAGGCTGTTGGATATCACCATAAATATTTGTCTGTGAGCCTCATTATTGAATTGACAGAACAGTGCCAGCAGAGATAATAATTGCTTTTAATGGATCTACTGAAATGATCAACCGCTTCCACTTTCCCATCGTTGTCATCGATGAGGACTTTCGTTCTGAAAACGTTTCAGGTTCAGGCATTCGCAACCTGGCAGAGGCCATTGGTGCCAACGGCATCGAAGTGATTGGTTACACCAGTTACGTGGACCTGACCTCGTTTGCACAACAAGCCAGTCGGGCATCCAGTTTCATCTTGTCGATAGATGACGAAGAATTTAACCAGGCATCCGAAGCGGAAGCTGACAAAGCCATTGATGAAATTCGGGCTTTTATTCAAGCCGTCCGACGCAGCAATCCTGACATTCCCATCTTTCTTTACGGCGAAACCAAAACCAGTGAGCACATTCCCAACGACATCCTGCGGGAGTTGCATGGTTTTATTCACATGTTTGAAGACACCCCCGAATTTGTTGCCAGACACATCATCAGGGAAGCCAGAAAGTACTTGGATTCGGTGGCACCACCATTTTTTAAAGCCTTGATGAATTACGCTGCCGATGGCTCATATTCCTGGCACACCCCTGGCCATTCCGGTGGGGTGGCCTTTTTGAAAAGCCCGGTGGGACAAATGTTTCATCAGTTTTTTGGCGAAAACATGTTACGTGCCGATGTTTGCAATGCGGTAGAAGAATTGGGCCAGTTATTGGATCATAACGGCCCGGTGGCTGCCAGTGAGGAAAATGCTGCGCGCATATTCAACAGCGACCATTTGTTTTTTGTCACCAATGGCACCTCAACATCGAACAAGATTGTCTGGAACTCAACGGTGGCGACCGGTGATATTGTGGTGGTTGATCGCAACTGTCACAAGTCCATCTTGCATGCCATCATCATGACCGGGGCGATTCCGGTGTTCTTGATGCCCACCCGCAATCACTATGGCATCATCGGCCCGATTCCAAGGCATGAATTTGATCCGCAATCGATTGCAGATAAAATCGCTGCCCACCCATTTGCCAGTCAAGCCAAAAACAAAAAACCCAGGATTTTGTGTATCACCCAAAGTACTTATGATGGCGTCATTTACAACGTTGAAGACATCAAGGACATGCTGGGTGACAGCATTGAATGTCTGCATTTTGATGAAGCTTGGTTGCCGCATGCCACTTTCCATGAGTTTTATACCAACATGCATGCCATTGGTAGCAGCGAACGTCCCAGGGCGGAACATGCCACGGTTTTTGCTACCCAGTCAACGCACAAATTATTGGCTGGTTTGTCTCAGGCTTCTCAGATTTTGGTGCAGGAACCGCAAAACTCAAATTTTGATATGCACCGGTTCAATGAATCGTTTTTGATGCACACCTCAACCAGTCCACAGTATTCAATCATCGCTTCTTGTGATGTGGCGGCATCGATGATGGAACAACCAGCTGGTCGTGCTCTGGTTGAAGAATCACTGCATGAAGCCTTGAACTTTCGCCGAGCGATGCGCAAAGTAGATATGGATTTTGGTGATGAGTGGTGGTTTAAAGTTTGGGGGCCTGATCACTTCAGTGATGCAGAAGTGCCCATACAAGATGAATGGATGATCAACCCCAATGAAGAATGGCATGATTTTGAAATTGCCGGTTCAGGCTTTAACATGCTTGATCCGATCAAAGCCACCATCATCACCCCGGGTTTGAATGTCAAAGGTGACTTTGATGAGCTGGGTATTCCGGCGACTATCGTCACCAAATACTTATCAGAGCATGGCATTGTGGTTGAAAAGACCGGGTTGTACTCGTTCTTTATCATGTTCAATATTGGCATCACCAAAGGCCGTTGGAATTCATTGGTGACTGAGCTGCAACAGTTCAAAGATGACTATGATCAAAACCTGCCAATGTGGCGCGTGATGCCTGAGTTCGTGAAAAAGTCACCGCAATACGAACGCATGGGGCTGCAAGATTTGTGTACCGCCATTCATGGTGTGTACAAACAAAATAATGTGGCCAAGATAACCAATGACATGTACCTTTCCAACATCGAACCTGCGATGTTGCCGGCTGAGGCCTGGGATCGCATGGCCCACAACCAGGTTGAACGGGTGACCATCGATCAACTCGAGGGCCGCATCACCGCCACCATGATCACCCCTTATCCGCCCGGTATTCCCTTGATGGTTCCTGGTGAGCGTTTTACCGCTGAAGTGATCAGTTACCTGCGTTACATCAAAAACTTCAACCAAGAATTTCCTGGTTTTGAATCCGATGTACATGGGTTAATCAGTAAGAAAGTAGATGGCCAGAAAGTGTATTACTTGGACGTGGTGACTGAATGATTAAATTTTCATGAATTCACTGGAGGACATGCAGGCATTTGTGCGGGTGGTGGAAGCAGGGAGCATCACCAAGGCTGCCGAACAATTGAATACGGTGAAATCGGCCATCAGCCAGCGGTTGAACCGGGTGGAGACTCGGCTGGGGATTCAGTTGCTTAATCGCACCACCCGCACGCAAAGCCTCACCGATGCCGGCAGGCAATATTATCAGGACTGTCTGCGCATCATTGAAGAGGTGAGTGAAGCAGAAGCCCGGGTGCAACAAACCAATCGGGCATTGGCTGGCCCCATTCATTTGGCGGCGCCTTTGTCTTTTGGCTTGAAGCACTTATCGAAACCATTGAGACAATTCAATGAAATTCACCCACAGGTTGAATTCCACATAGATTTTAATGACCGTCAGGTTGATTTGGTCAATGAAGGTTTTGATTTGGCCATCCGCATCGCCCGATTGGCTGATTCAAGCTTGATAGCCAAGAAGGTCACCCAAATTCGCTTGGTGATGTGTGCCAGCCCGAAATACCTAGAACGTTATGGCACGCCAAAAACACCTGAAGATTTATACAGCGGCCACCAAAAGCTCAAATACATCAGCTCACCTGATGTCTGGGAGTTGCAGAACTCAGATGGCAAGAAAGTGTCGGTTAGGCTGCCCACTGTCATGACCTGTAACAACGGTGACTTCATGCGCGATGTGGCCATAGACGGCAAGGGCTTGGTGGTGATTCCAGATTTTGTTTGTTACAAAGCCATCAAAACCGGACAGCTGGTACCCTTGTTGTGCGAGTACCAATTTGATAATGTGCTCAATGCTTATGCCGTTTACCCGCACAACCGACATGTATCGGCACGGGTTAAAAAGCTGATTAATTTCCTCAAAGCCAGCTTTGGCGAACAGCCCTACTGGACGATACCGCCAGACCTCAGCTGATCAGCACAGGGGCAGATAAATGTCAGTGATCAACTCACTTTCTGGAACCTGAGGAAACAGGTTACGGTAATGAAAGAAACAGGGGAAGTCCCTGAGCTCATGGTCACTTTCAATCACCCACTGGTTGTACAGATACCTGATTTTTTCATCCATCAGGTCGTGCGAACCTAAGTGGGTGATGCGGGCACAGCGTCCAGACGGGAATTCTTGAGTCACCACCCCAAAAGGGTTGTCTTTGATGGGCGAGTGTACCGAAGCACAAACATCAAAGCGATACGGTTCAGCCGATTGTGGATCACTGTAAGCCAGGCCATAGGTCTGACTGCTGTGTATCGGGGCTTCGGTGCTTTGTTTGCGCCATTCAATGAAGCGAGCAATGGTTTGGTTGAGTTGACGGTAATCACCGTGGTGGGCGAGGGCGGCCACCAGGGTGCCGGGAAATTCACAGATATTGACATTCATGGGATAGGGTTTGTTAAGTAAATAGTTGTGCTGTGCTGACCATGCAGTCCAGTCAGGCTCAGTTCTGAATTGACTGGGTGTGATTTGATAGGTTCGTTTAAAGGCCCGGGAAAAAGCTTCATGGCTCTCAAAACCGGCATCAAGCGCGATGTCTATGATGGGCATATCGGGGTAGAAAGCCAATTGATAACTGGCTTTTTTCAATCGCAATCGCTGCACAAAAACAGCGAGGTTCATCCCCACACATGCGGCGAACAAACGATGAAAATGATATTTTGAAAACCCAGATACCGCACTGAGCTCGTCCAGGCTCAAGCCTGCAGGATCTTCTTTGGCCAGCGATGCATAGATGTGGTCAACCACACGGTCGATGCGGTTTTGATAGTTGGGCTGCAGTGGTTTCATGGCTGTTGGCCGGGCTGTTTGTCAACGTGGCGATGATACCACGTGCGGTAACGCAAGAACATGCCCAGAATACCCACGACATAGACCACACCACTGGAGACCGCCACCATGGTGAGAAATGGGGTGTCTGGAATGCGGGTAAACACCTCAGCGACCAGACCCATGTACAGACCAATCACCGACCAATACATGAACTGCAGGTGTTTGAGCCGGGCATTGCGAATCCGGCGGGTGGACCACAGCGGGTACATGCCAGCCACCAAGGTCAGGCTGGCTATCACACTGAGCCAGTGAAACAAGCCAAAATGTCCATACAGCCGATAGGTCAGGAATGAACTGATCAGCATCACTGTCATGGCCAGCACATAGGCCAGGCCTACTTGGCGGTGCAGTGGTGTGCCTTTGGGTTTATACAGCACCCAACTGCCGGTGAGCAGGGCCACCAGTGCTGAATAATAATGTAAAGCGCCGAACCAGGCATCCAGGGTCATAAATGTCTCCAGGCTAAAAAAACACCATCATAGCCAGTCGCTAAGCCTGCCGCTTGACCGAAATTGCGGCATGCAAAATAACTGTGATAAATGGCGCAAAACCCCTGACTGGGTTATGCTGAAATGTAAAGATCAATCAATGCTTAGGTGGTGGTAATGAACAAACTGTTTCAAGTGATCGTGGTGTGGGCCGTGTTGCTCACCAGTCACGGGGCTCAAAGTCAGCTCAAAGCCTTTCCGGAAGCCGAAGGTTTTGGCGCCATGGTATCAGGTGGGCGTGGTGGTGATGTGCATATAGTGACCAATCTTGATGCATCAGGTGTGGGCAGTTTGCAATGGGCGGTGTCGCAGCCAGGTGCCAGAATTGTGGTGTTTGAAGTTTCTGGGTTGATTGCAGGTGATTTGCACATCCCCCATGGTGACCTGACCATAGCTGGACATACCGCACCAGGTGCAGGCATCACTTTACTTGGCCACATGTACACCACCTATAACGCTGATACCGGCAACATCGTTATCAGACACATGCGCATCAGGCCCGGTGATCCCGACAATGATTGGCCGGCCAATCAACACGATGCCATCCAGTTTTCTACCGCCAATCACATCATGCTGGATCACATCGATGCCTCTCATGGCGCCGATGAAACCATCGATTTGTGGGGTGGCGCAGCCCACATAACCATCCAATATTCGCATTTATCTTTTCCGATTTACGACACCGGCAATGGCTGGGACCACAACAAAGGGGTCATCAATCACCGGCCCTGCTTGGACAGTGGCAATTGCCAGCCTGGTGACCGCACCGGTGGTTACATATCCATCCTCAATAACGTGTTTACCCATTCCCGTAACCGCACCCCGGCGTTGTCTGTAGGTCCTGCAGAAGTGATTAATAACATCACTTACAACGGTCGTGAGGGCTTTGTTCATCACAATGTATCTGCAGGCGATTTCAACATCGTGGGTAACCAGTACATCGCCGGTCCCAGTATCAGCCTGTCGCCGTTTTGGTTTGATCCGGAAAATTCGAGCACACCGATTCCCACCGCATACTGGTTACAAGATAACCTGGTTGAGGACCCAGGGGAGTACATGGGGACGGTACAAAATCCTTGGAATGACACTGATTTCAGTAACGCTTATACCTTTGCTTGTTGTGGTATTCAGGCCAATCAATTCAACCAGTCAGCTGCTTTTGACTTCAGTGTGCACAGCGGTTATGTTGCACCTGTCATTCACTCCGAAAGCAACTTGGAAGCGCGGTTGTTACCTACCATTGGTGCATGGCCACATGACATCATTGCCCGCACTTCCATCCAAGAATTAGAAAACCGCAATGGCTCCTGGCGCAACTTTCGTCCGGCTGATCTGATGATTGGCCTCACGCCAACCACGCCACCAATCGACACTGACCGGGATGGCATGCCCGATGACTGGGAACTCCAGCAGGGTTTGAATCCAAATGATGGCAATGATCACAACACCGTGATGCCTTCAGGTTATACGGCCATAGAAGACTACATCAACGGTCTGGCATCAAGCTTATCTGAAGACCTTATTTTTTATGATGGCTTCGATTCTGAGTGACCAATTCCATCCGATTTGGGTGACATCACAATCGATAACCACCGTCAATTTCTAAAAAACCGATCTCGAAAAAAAATGTGACACAGTTCACATTAATTTTTGGGATGGAAATTCATCTGTTGTCTAATCAACGGTAACCCTTTACAATTCTTAAGATTTTTTTTAAGAGAGAGAGTTAATGAGTGTGTGTCAAATAAGGGGTGGCCTGCTGCTGTGGGCGTCTGTTTTTTTGTGTCTGAGTTCTACGACTTTGCTGGCAGCACCTTGTGGTGGCGTTGGTAACTTATCAGGAGTAGTTTTTAACGACTTCAATGGTGACACCGTCCAGGGTGGGGTGAACATTGAAACCGGCGTGGCAGACATCACCGTCACGGTCTACAGTGATGATGGCTCCACTAACAGCTGTGAAACCTTGAGTGATGGCACATTTGCCCTGGATGCGCCTGCTGGCGGATTTCCAGTGCGATTGGAAGTCAGTATTGGCACCGACAAAGATTACCTTTTCTCAGGCGCATCAGGCCCTTCTCGCGTGCAATTCTTTAGCGCACCAACGGCAGGCATTGCCGCCGGCTTATTGAATCCCAAAGAGTATTGCGACAGCAATCCCATGGTCGCCACCAGTTGTTTTGTCAACGGTAATCCTGAATTGGACGAAGGTGATCCAGGCACTGCCAGTGTGGCTGATGTGATTGTGGGTTTTCCATACAACGCCTCGGGAAATACGGCAGCCACAAACAACAACTACTTGGCTTTGGGCGGCGAAGTGGGTGCCACTTGGGGACTGGCATTTCAACGACAGTCAGATTTGCTGATGGCAGCTTCAGTGATGAAACGTCACGTAGGATTTGCGCACTTGGGGCCAGGTGGCATTTACCAAGTGGATATGACTGACCCGATGAATCCCGTGGCCAGTGATTTTGTTGATTTGGCAGCAGCGCCTTATAACATCGATTTTGGAGTGGACAATCATATTTTGCCATCCAGTGACCCCATGTTGGCTACCTATGACCAAGATGCTTGGGATTTTGTTGGAAAAATGAGCTATGGTGGTTTGGCGTTTTCTGAAGATGAAACGACGCTGTGGACTGTTAACATGCACGACCGCAGGTTATATGAAATTCCAGTGGGTATCCCAGCGGCGCCACCAGTAGCTGCAGACATCAATTCCTACGATATCCCTAACCCAGGTTGTATGGATTCATCGGTGATGCCGGCTGTTCCAGCGCCAGATGATCACCGTCCATGGGCTGTGGAGTATTACCAAGGAATGGTGTATGTAGGCCTGGTTTGTTCTGCCCAAACATCGCAACAAATCGCTGATATGTCAGCAACTATATATCAATTCGATCCAGATAATCCCGGAGCAGGATTCACGACAGTAATTACCTTCCCTTTAAATTACCCCAGGGGCCTGGTCAGTTCGGGTGGTGGCGGTACTCCGGCCGAATGGTTGCCATGGATTGCAGATTTTTCTGACATACCTGACCCCAACCAAAGTTTTGGACAAGCGATTTATCCGCAGCCAGCATTTACCGATTTACAGTTTGATGTGGATGGTTCCATTGTGATTGCCTTGGTAGATCGCTTAGGACATCAAATGGGTAATAACAATTATGGTAACCCACCCAGCACCGAATTACATGAAGCAGCAGTCGGTGGTGATGTGTTGCGAGTTTGCTTTGATGGCAGCAGTTATTCATTAGAAGATAACGCCAGTTGTGATGGTGGCTTGACTGCAACCGGAGGTGCCAATGGTGCCAACGGCGGGCAAGGCCCAGGTGGTGGTGAGTGGTACTGGCAGGACATGTACCCCAACAGTGGAGCCCAGGATTCAGGGACCCACAATGAAATCACCTTGGGTGGTGTGGCGCATTTACCAGGTTCGGGTCAGATTGTATTATCCGTTTTTGACCCAACTAACCGGGTGCGTTCTGGTGGCGCACGTTGGTTTACCAATGCCGACGGCACCAGTAATCGTGGTTACATGATTTTTGACACCGACGCCGGTGGTGGCGCGACCACTTTCGGTAAGTCAGCTGGTTTAGGTGATGTGGAACTGATGTGTCCGCAAGCACCCTTAGAAATTGGTAACCGCATTTGGTGTGACACTGATCACGATGGCATTCAGGATGCCTCAGAAGGTGTGGCTCCGGGCGTGACTGTGACCTTGCAATGTGGCGCCGATTTACCGGTCGACACAATCACTGATGCTAACGGTAACTATTATTTCGATGACGTCAGCTACAACGCTGTTAATGGTGACTTGGTTCCCAGAAATGCCGCCTGTACAGTCTCTGTAAACACCGCCATACCTGCCAATAACACGGCACTGAACAATGCTTGCCAAGGCACAGTTGCGTCTGTGGCAGGCAATGGCGGCCCAGATCCAGACAGTGACTTGCGTGACTCTGATGGTGTGGATAACGGCGCTGGTTTGGTCAGTGTGGGCATCACCACAGGGTATGCTGGTCACAACAACCACGCCATTGATTTTGGTTTTGGTGCGCCAACTGACCTGGGCGATTTACCCGACCCAACTTATCCGACTTTGCTGGCATCAAATGGTGCCGTACATGACTTGCCTATTGGCGCACCTTACCTGGGTCAGTGTGTTGACTCAGAAGTCGATGGTCAGCCCAGCGTGGGTGCCGATGGTGATGATCTGTCAGTGGGCAGTACCACTTTTGGAACCTGTGCGGTGGCCGGTGATGATGAAGATGGCATCAGCGACGTACAGAATTTATATGTTGGCAGCAGCATCGCCAGCTTGGATGTTGAAGTGAATGGCTCATGTCAATTAGACGCCTGGATGGACTTCAACCAAGACGGTGATTTAAATGATGCCGGTGAGCAAATTTTTACCAGCACAGCTGTGGTCAATGGCCTCAATGATAATTTGTCATTCAACGTTCCAGCGAATGCTGTGGCAGGCCCAACCTTTGCTCGATTCCGTTGTTCAGGTGCTGGTGGCTTGTCTCCTACAGGGCCTGCTTTGGATGGTGAGGTAGAGGATTATGTGTTCACTGTGGCACCCTTATTGAGCCTGGGTGATTTCGTCTGGTATGACACCAGCCAAGACGGCATTCAAGATACTGGCGAACCTGGCGTTAATGGCGTAACAGTTGAGTTGTTTAGCAATGCCACTTGTACTGGTGTGGCCGATGACACCACCGTGACAGCCAATGGCGGCTTGCCTGCGGCCGATGGCTTTTATGAGTTTACAGATTTACCACCTGGCACCTATTGTGTGGCATTCAGTAACATCCCTGGTGGATACACTATTTCACCTGCCAATCAGGGTGGCGATGCTGCTGATTCTGATGCTGATCCATTGACTGGACGCATAGAGAACATCAACCTGACAGCAGATGACCCCACCAATGACATGGGCATTTTCTTGAATGGTTCAATCGCTGGTTTAACCTGGTGTGAAAGTGCAACCAATGCCAACACCACTTATAACCCAGGCGATTTGGATGCTTTGTTATCTAACATTCAAATCACTTTGTACCGTGATGCCAACTGTAATGATGTGGTAGATGGTGGTGATGCCGGTACGGCTGTCACCCAAGACACCAACGGTACTGGAGACTATTTGTTCACTGGTTTGCCGGTTGGACCAGCAGGCAATGCCATTTGTTACATCACCGAAGTGGACTCCAATGATACCGATTTGGGCACTTGTAACAACCTGATAACCACCCCGACCTTGGGTCCGGATCTTGATGTGAATGCACCTGACAGTACCGGCAATAATTTTGGTTTTGATGAAAACATCAACCTGGGAGATTTTGTTTGGTATGACACCAACCAAGACGGCATCCAAGATGCCGGTGAGCCAGGTGTTAATGGCGTAACTGTTGAGTTGTTCAGCAACGCCACTTGTACTGGTGTGGCCGATGACTCCACGGTGACGGCCAATGGTGGCTTGCCTGCAGCTGATGGTTTTTATGAGTTCACCAGCCTGTCTTCAGGAACCTATTGCGTGGCGTTCAGTAATTTACCTGCAGGTCATGAGATTTCTCCGCAAAACGTCGGTGGTAACGATGGTATAGACTCCGACGTGGATCCGCTGACCGGCCGCATTGAAAACATTAACTTAACAGCAGATGATCCCACCAATGACATGGGGATTTCGTTGGATGGTTCGATTGCTGGTTTGACTTGGTGTGAAAGCAGCACCAATGCCAATACCACTTACAATGCCGGCGATGGGGACACCTTGATTCCTGGGATTCAAATCACCTTATATGAAGATGCCAATTGTTCTGACACGGTTGACGGAGGCGATGCTGCAACTGCCATTACGCAAGACACCGATGGTTCAGGCAGTTACCTGTTCCCCGACCTGCCAGTTGGCCCGGTAGGCAATGCCCTTTGTTATATCACTGAAGTCGATACCAGTGACACGGATTTGAATAACTGTGACACGCCCATCACGCCGCCACAATTAACGCCAGATTTAGATGTTTCTGATCCAGACAGTATGGATAACAACTTTGGCTTTGATGACAGCCTGGAGCTGGGTGATTATGTTTGGTACGACAACAACCAGAATGGCTCGCAAGACGCCAATGAAAGGGGCGTTAATGGCATCACAGTCAACTTGTATGACAACGCCACCTGTACCGGCGTACCTGTGGATACCACCACTACCAGTAATGGCGGTACGCCAGCTAATGACGGCTATTACTTGTTCCCGGATTTAGATGCCGGCAGCTACTGTGTGGAGTTCACTGGATTGCCAGCAGATTATGTTTTCACTGTCGATAATCAAGGGACTGATGACACAGATTCTGATGCTGATCCCAGTTCGGGGCGTGTAGAAAACATTCAGTTGAATGCTTCAGATTACACCATCGATGCGGGGATTTATGCCGCCAACGGTGCTGTTTCAGGTTTGCTGTTTTGCGATACCAACCCTGAAAATGGCTCACCTGATGTTGGAGAGGGCATCGAGGGAGTGACCGCTACCTTGTATCGTGATTTTGGTTGTGATGACACACAGGACCAGTTGGTTGGGTCGGTTATGACTGATGCCGATGGCATGTTTTCATTCATAGACTTGCCTGTGGCAATGGCGCCGGTTCCACCCAACCCAAGCGTTTGTTATGTGCTTGGTTACGATCAAGCTGCCCCTGAATTGGCTGATTGTCAAATTCCAATCACGCCAGAAACACAAACGGTTGAATTGACTGAAGATGAGCCAGTGGCTGACCTTGAAATATTTGGGGTGGTTCCAAGGGGTGAACCCAGACCTGTGCCATTGTCAAATTGGTCTTCTTTGCTGATGATGTTGCTTTTGGCTGGACTGGCCATGACATATTTCAGGCGCCAAGCAAAAAATTAAGCCTGAACTCAATGAGACCCTTCAAGAGCCATGATTGATCATGGCTCTTTTTTGTTTGATGGATTTGAATGTGTATATTGGTCCAACAGTTTTTCTGTGTGTCAGTGTATGGGTGGATTCAATGGTTGTTTCAGATGACTAATGTCGCTAAACTGATGGGCTTTTGCTCAGACTGATATGCAAGAAATCAATCAGACCATCATTATCATTATCGTGACTTGTGTCATTTCCTTTGTGGCTTGGCAGAACAGGGCGGTTATGGAACGCCTGATATTTTGGTCGCCGGCCATCAAGGAAGGTCAGGTTGAGCGCTTTGTGACCCATGGCTTCATTCATGCCGATGGCATGCACTTGTTGTTCAACATGTTCACTTTTTACTTTTTTGGTTCTTTCATTGAAAGCTTCTACCGCCAGTATTTCAATGGTGCAGGTTTTGTGATTTTCTATTTATTGGCCATTGTGGTGGCCATGTTACCGTCCTGGTGGCAGCACAGAAAAGACCGGAACTATGCCAGTTTGGGGGCATCAGGGGCTGTTTCGGCGGTGTTGTTTACTTTCATTTTGTTCAAACCATGGGACTTGCTGTACATCTTTGGCGCCATTCCCATTCCAGCCATTGTGTTTGCTGTGGCCTATGTTTGGTATAGCATCTACGCCCACAAACAAAACAATGACAACATCAACCACAGCGCCCATTTGTATGGCGGGTTGTTTGGGGTATTGATGACTGTAGCCATTGAACCAAGGATCATTGGTCATTTTTTTACGGTGTTATTTAACCCAACTTTCTAACCCATTGGGCTTAGGGTTTAATGGCCGTTCCGTGAGCCAATGGCTGCAGTCCAAAATGTTGAGCCAAAGTTTGACCCATGTCCGCAAAAGAGTTTCTGGCCCCGATGTTTCGCCCACGGATGTCGGGACCAAAAAACACCACGGGCACGTGTTCGCGGGTATGATCTGAGCCGGGGAAGGTCGGATCACAGCCATGATCTGCAGTGATCAAAGCCACATCCCCCGGTTGCATCATGGCTTCCAGTTCTGGCAAGCGTTTATCAAAGTCTTCCAATGCTTTGGCATACCCAACCACGTCGCGGCGGTGACCAAAATGACTGTCAAAATCGACAAAATTAACAAACACCAGGGTTTGGTCTTCGGCTTGATTTAATGCCGATAACATGGCATCAAATAGGGACATGTTGTTTTCGGCTTTGATAGACTCACTGATCCCTTGGCCAGCAAATATATCGGCAATTTTGCCCACCGATACCACCGTACCTCCCGCAACAGTCAGCTGATCTAGTAAAGTGGGCTCAATGGGCGGGGTGGTGAGGTCCTTGCGGTTTGATGTCCGCACAAATGTTTCGGTTGTCTCTCCAACAAAAGGCCTGGCTATCACCCGTGCGATGTTGTATTCATCTACCAGGTTTTTGGCAATATTTGAAATGTCCAGCAGGCGGTCCAGGCCAAAGTGTTGTTCATGGGCAGCAATTTGGAACACCGAATCTGCTGAGGTGTAACAAATGGGCTGGCCAGTTTTGATGTGCTCTTCACCAAGGCGTTTGATGATTTCGGTGCCAGAGGCATGGCAGTTGCCCAGTATGCCTGGAATTTTGGCTTGCGCTATGAATGCCTGGGTCAACTGTTCTGGAAAACACGGCACAGTGGTGGGGAAGGTGCCCCATTTGAAGGGTACCGGGACACCGGCCATTTCCCAGTGACCACTGGGGGTGTCTTTATCGCGGCTTTGCTCTATGGCGTAGCCCGACAGCCCCTCAGGGTGCGGGTTCACAGGCAGGTAATTGGTGGATTTGTCAGTGCTTTGCTGCCAAGCAGAAGTGAGACCCAATCTGGATAAATTTGGAATGTCCAATGGTCCCTGTCTGATTGCTGCCTGGTTGGCACCGCCATCGGCACATTGCGCTGCAATGTGGCCTAAGGTATCGGCGCCTTCATCACCATATGCTGCTGCATCGTGGCTGGCACCAATGCCTAAAGAGTCGAGCACCAGGATGATGGCCCTTTTCATGTTGTCCGTGTATTTGGGTATTGCATGGCTCCATTATACAGGCTACTTTTTTTTAGCCAATCTTCAATTGGGTTTTCAAATGGCTGTTGGGCGTGTATGCTTGATAGTATGTTGTTGATACGTATGAGAAGTTTGAGGTGGTATGCATAAATTTGCAATTGGTTTAATGGTATTGGGTGGCATTTTAATTATCATTGGCATCTGGATGGTCACCACGGCGATGGCCAGCAGAGATTGGCCAGTGGTTGAGGGGCGAATATTGAATGCTCAGGTGAAAAGTCGTTTCTCGCAAACCAGCAGCACCACCAACAGGAGATTGGAATACTACGTCGAAGTGCGCTATGGTTATCAAGTGGATGGTAAAACATACCGGGCCAAACGTTACTCACTGGGAACGGGACATACTGTCAAAGCAGGTTTTAAAAATTCGACTGAAGCCCGTGAGTGGATAGCAACATCACCCTATCGGGTGGGTGAGAATGTGGCCGTTCATGTAGATCCTGACGATCCAGAAAACACGGTGATTCATGCGGGTATTTTGTGGTCCACCTGGGTGCCGGTGATGCTGGGGGTGTTGTTTATGCTGCTGGGATTGTTGAGTCAGCGATATATCTTTGACGTCCATCATGCACAGGAAAGCTGATCAGCTGCCAGCACTGGTATAGAAATACAGTGAAACAGAGGACAATGAAACAGGCTGCTGCAGGTGTTCGTTTTATCCATCATCTATTCGCATTTTTCCGCAGTTAGCTGAATTAAACTGCAAAAAAGGTTAAAATCCATGTTCTGCATTTCTCTCATGAACCAGCAAGGATTTAACCATGAATACGACACACCGCAAACCATTACCCGGAACCGATCTGGATTATTTCGATACCCGTGAGGCAGTCAATGCCATACAACCGGGGGCTTATGAAAAACTCCCTTACACGTCTAAAGTTTTGGCTGAAAATCTGGTGCGTCGCTGTCCTCCTGAAAACTTGGAAGCCTCTTTGAGGCAAATCATTGAGCGCAAACGCGACTTGGATTTTCCTTGGTTTCCTGCCAGGGTGGTCTGCCATGATATCTTAGGTCAAACAGCTTTTGTTGATTTGGCTGGCTTGCGTGATGCCATTGCAGAAAAAGGTGGTGATCCGGCACAAATCAATCCGGTGGTGCCAACCCAGTTGATTGTGGACCATTCGCTGGCTGTTGAACATGCAGGGTTTGAAAAAGACGCTTTCGAAAAAAACCGGGCCATTGAAGACCGCCGCAACGCCGATCGCTTTCGTTTTATCAACTGGTGTAAAACCGCCTTCAAAAACGTCAATGTGGTGCCACCAGGTAACGGCATCATGCACCAAATCAACTTGGAGCGCATGTCACCGGTAATCCAAGCCCGTGATGGTGTGGCCTTTCCAGACACCTTGGTGGGAACCGACAGCCACACGCCCATGGTTGATGCCCTCGGCGTGATTGCATTGGGCGTGGGTGGATTGGAAGCCGAAAGTGTGATGCTGGGCCGTGCTTCGTACATGCGCCTGCCAGACATCATTGGTGTTGAGTTGACTGGGAAGCCGCAACCAGGCATCACCAGTACCGACATGGTGTTGGCCATCACCGAGTTTTTGCGTGAACAAAAAGTGGTGTCCAGTTACATTGAATTTTATGGCGAAGGGGCTGCAGCACTGACTTTGGGAGACCGGGCCACGATTTCCAACATGACTCCTGAGTTTGGCGCTTCTGCGGCGATGTTCTCCATTGATCAACAAACCTTAGAGTATCTGACTTTGACTGGCAGAGATCTGGAACAAGTGAAGCTGGTGGAAACGTACGCCAAAGCCACAGGCTTGTGGTCAGACGATTTAAGTGAAGCTGAATATGAGCGGGTATTGACCTTTGATATGGCTTCCGTTGGCCGCAACATTGCCGGCCCTTCCAATCCTCATGCCAAGGTTTCGGTTAACGACTTGGCCGCCAAAGGCATCACTGGGGATTATTCGGCAGAAGGTGATCAGATGCCTGATGGCGCTTGTATCATTGCAGCCATCACCAGTTGTACCAACACCTCAAACCCCAAAAATATGATTGGGGCCGGCTTGATTGCCCGCAATGCCAATAAACTGGGTCTGACTCGCAAGCCCTGGGTGAAAACCTCACTGGCTCCCGGCTCCAAAGCGGTGACCCTGTATCTGGAAGAGTCTGGCTTGTTACCAGAACTTGAAAAACTGGGTTTTGGTGTGGTGGGTTATGCCTGTACCTCATGTAATGGCATGAGTGGTGCCTTGGATCCGAAAATTAAACAAGAAATCGAAGAACGCGATTTGTTTTCAACAGCGGTGCTGTCGGGCAACCGCAATTTTGATGGTCGCATCCATCCGCATGCCGATCAGGCCTTTTTGGCTTCACCGGCGCTGGTGGTGGCTTATGCCATCGCTGGTTCAATACGGTTTGACATTGAAAAAGACGTGTTGGGATACGATGATCAAGGCAATGAAATACGCCTGAAAGACATTTGGCCTACTGATGAAGAGATCAATGCGGTGATAAAAGCCAGTGTTAAGCCGGAACATTTCAGCCAGGTGTATGAGCCCATGTTTAACATCCAGGACATCATCAGCAAGCACACCGATCCATTGTATGACTGGGATCCGAAATCGACCTACATTCAACGCCCGCCGTACTGGGAAGGCGCACTGGCTGCCGAACGGACCATGAAACAAATGCGTCCCTTAGCGGTACTGGGTGACAACATCACCACCGATCATTTGTCGCCATCCAATGCCATTCAACTATCGAGTGCGGCCGGTGCCTATTTGGCCAGCATGGGCGTGCCAGAGGAAGATTTCAATTCCTATGCCACCCACCGCGGTGATCATTTGACCGCCCAACGGGCCACTTTTGCCAACCCCAAGCTGTTGAATGAAATGGTGCGGGATGAAGACGGCAACGTCAAGCAAGGTTCATTGGCCAGGTTGGAGCCTGAGGGCAAAGAAATGCGCATGTGGGAAACCATTGAGACCTACATGAACCGCAAACAACCGCTGATCATCATTGCGGGTGCCGATTATGGACAAGGTTCCTCCAGGGACTGGGCAGCCAAAGGCGTGAGATTGGCTGGTGTTGAAGTGATTGTGGCCGAAGGCTTTGAACGCATCCACCGCACCAATTTGATAGGTATGGGTGTGTTGCCGTTGGAGTTTGTCAATGGCGAAACCCGCAAAACATACGCCATTGACGGCAGTGAAACCTATGATGTCGAAGGTGAGATCAGCCCAGGTTCTGAGATGACCGTGGTGATGACCCGCAGCAACGGTGAACAGGTCCGCATCCCGGTTAAATCCAGACTGGACACCGCTGAAGAAGTTTCTATTTATGATGCGGGTGGGGTATTGCAGCGTTTTGCTCAAGACTTTTTGGCCAACAATTGAACACAGAGATTATGACGCAACAACCACAAATTCAAATCCCAGCCACTTACATGCGTGGAGGCACCTCCAAAGGGGTGTTTTTTAAGCTCACGGACTTGCCACCAGCGGCTCAGGTGCCTGGTCCGGTCAGGGACCAACTGTTGTTGCGGGTGATTGGCAGTCCTGACCCCTATGGTAAGCATACTGATGGCATGGGTGGTGCCACATCAAGTACCAGCAAGACTGTGATTTTGAGCCAAAGTCAACAGGCCGATCATGATGTGGACTACCTGTTTGGCCAAGTGGCCATCGATAAACCGTTTGTGGACTGGAGCGGCAATTGTGGCAACCTCACCGCAGCAGTGGGTGCTTTTGCCATCAGCAATGGACTGGTGGCTGCAGACAAAATTCCTCAGGATGGTGTGGCTGAAATCAGGATATGGCAAGCCAACATCGAAAAAACCATTGTGGCCCATGTGCCCATGACCGGTGGTGCGGTTCAGGAAACCGGCGACTTTGAGTTGGATGGTGTCACTTTTCCAGCGGCAGAAGTTAACATTGACTTTATTGATCCGGTGGGTGATGCGGCCATGTTTCCCACGGGCCATTTGGTGGATGAGTTGGATGTACCCGGAATCGGCAAATTGAAAACCACCATGATTGCGGCAGGTATTCCCACCATCTTTTTGAATGCCGAAGACATTGGTTTCAATGGCACAGAATTACAGGGTGATATCAACAGTGAACCTGAAATACTGACCTTATTTGAAACCATTCGGGCACATGGTGCCGTGAAGATGGGTTTGATTGAGTCCATAGCAGAGGCCGCAGGCCGACAGCACACCCCCAAAGTAGCCATCGTCGCACCGCCCAAGGGTTATGCAGCTTCCAGCGGCAAACCCATTGCTGCAGATGACATTGATTTGAATGTGCGGGCCATGTCTATGGGATTGTTGCACCATGCCATGATGGGCACAGCAGCGGTGGCCATTGCCACGGCAGCCAGCATTCCTGGTACTTTGGTCAATCTGGCTGCCGGCGGTGGTGATAAATCATCGGTTCGTTTTGGTCACCCATCAGGCACATTAAAAGTGGGTGCCGAAGTGAAACAAACTTCGGGCCAGTGGCGCGCCCAAAAAGTCAGCATGAGCCGCAGTGCCCGGGTGTTGATGAAGGGTGAAGTGTACGTGCCTGGGGATGTGTTAACGGGCTGAGCAACGGGCCCAAGCCATATTTTGCATCAGCTGACTTGGCCAATGCGATTACGGCCTTGATTTTTGGCTTGATACAGCATTTGATCGGCCCGTTCAAAACAAGCCATCAATGATTCATCAGGGCGCAGTTGCGCAATGCCAAAACTACAAGTCAAGGTTTTCTGGTGACTGAACAGCTGTTGTGCCATGCGCTGTTGAATGCGATGACACATTTGTTCAGCATCTTCTACGGTGGCATGTTTCATAAGAATTAAAAATTCTTCGCCTCCCCAGCGACAGACCAATTGGTTTTTCTTGCACACTTTTTTCAATAATTTGCCAAATTCTTTGAGGACTTCATCACCCATCACATGACCATGGTTGTCATTGACCAGTTTGAAGAAGTCTAAGTCGAGGAGTATCAAGCTCAATGGGTTTTCCGAGTCACGATTGAATGAGTGGTTTTCCACCAAACGATTAAAGTAATGTCGGTTATAGAGTTTAGTTAGGGGATCTTTTTGTAAGGTTTTATCCAAATGATCGTTGGTTTTGCTCAATACCCGCTGCAACTCATGCAGTTGTTTGTTTTTGTGCGTGAGTCGAGCGTTGTATACACGCACTGAAACGTAGCGGGTCAGTAGGATAAGAAATAAGGCCGTTGCAATCGCACTGACAATCCAAATCAATTGGTAGTTGGTGTTGTCTATGACTTTGACGTCATTCCAGCGGTTGTAGATATCAAAATGCTGTTGTTTGCTGATGCCTGCCAGCACTTGGTCGATTTCATCTAGCAGTGGTTGCTGACCTTTGGCGATTCCCATCCTTAAGGTATCGTCCGGGCCACCCCAGCCAGCCAATTTGAGGTTGGTCAACCCCTGGGTCTGAATCAGGAAGTTGACTGAGTGAACAGAACCGATAAACAAATCAACTTCACCGGCAGATAGGGATAATAAACCGTCTGCTTCACTGGCATACTTTTTGACTGTGATGTCTGGGTAATTGTCTTTAATGAACCCTTCAATGCGATAGCCTTGGGTTAGTCCCAGGGTTTGGTCACCAATGTATTCAATTCCATGTAGAAAGGGTTTGTCATCGGTGGTTACCAGGACGTTTGGAGAGTTGAAATAAACCACTGAAAAATCCAAGAACTGGCTGCGTTCCTCGGTTTGGTTAAGCATGGGGAGTAACATGCATTCACCTTTTTTCAGGGCAGAGATTGACTCTTCCCAGTTGGCCGTTTTAATCAATTTAAATTGGTGGCCCGTTTGGTCACTGAGGATATTGATATAGTCTGATGACAAGCCAATGTGTTGGTTCCTTTCAATGGCTTCATAAGGCAACCAATTGGGGTCAATGCAGTAATTGATGGGGTTTTTTTGTGCAAGTCCAGGAGTCGCTGTCAAAACCATCTGGACAAGCCACAAAAAAACCATCAATTCGTACCGAAAAACAAAGGCTTGTTTCCCTGCACGCCTACACACACTACACATGCTATTCAGTTTAATGACTCCAGTGACTCTGTGCCAGCAAAGTCATCTTTTTTTATAATAAATTATGACTGCGTTGAATAAAAGCGGCCGATTTCATAGAGTCTTCAATCAATTGACATATAATTTCACCCAATTTGGCTTGTAATCGATAAGACCTGATGGAAACAATACTGATATCACTGGTTGCCCTGGGAGCTTCATTCCTGACGCTGTTTTCAGGTTTTGGTTTGGGTACTTTGTTGATGCCGGTGGTGGCCCTGTTTTTTCCTTTAGAAGTGGCCATTGGCGTGACCGCAATAGTGCACCTGGCAAACAACCTGTTCAAGGTTAAATTATTGGGAAAACAAGCCCACATGGGCGTGTTGTTGCGCTTTGGCCTGCCTGCTGTGTTGGCAGCTTTTGCTGGTGCTGGTGTGTTGGTATGGTTGGCAGACAGTGGCTCCACAATTCACTATCAGGTGTTTGGCCAAGCCTTACAAACCACTTCTTTAAAGTTACTGGTAGGCGGTTTAATATTGTTGTTTGTGCTGCTGGAGTTTTCTAAAACATTCGCCAGCATCAAGCTCAACCCCAAATTTTTGCCCCTTGGCGGTGTGGTCAGTGGTTTCTTTGGCGGTTTATCTGGTCACCAAGGGGCTTTTCGCAGCATGTTTTTACTCAAGGCGGGGTTGACCAAGGAACAGTTTGTGGCCACCAGCGTGATGGTCGCCGTGATGGTGGATGTGTCGCGGTTGTTGGTTTATGGTCGGGACTTGGCAGAAAATCCCCAGTCACTGGAGTGGCCTTTGATTATCGCTGCCAGCTTGTCAGCTTTTCTGGGTGCTTTCCTGGGTAAAAAAATGCTACAAAAAATCACCATCAAAACCATCCATATTTTGGTTTCGGTCTTGTTGATGGTGGTGGCAGTCGGTTTAATGACAGGCCTGATATAAGCGTCTTTTATTGGTAGGCCGCTGCCGTGTGTTTGATTTTCGCAATCATGGCATTGAGGCCATTGCTGCGGGTGGATGACAGGTGAGATGCCAAACCGATTTTTTCAATGAAATCAGGTTCAACTTCAATGATGTAACTGGGTGAGCGGTCATTGTAAATGGTCATCACCAGGGCAATCAAACCAGAAACAATGGCGGCATCGCTGTTGGCTTGAAAATGTAGCTTGCCATCCTGAAACTCATGAATCAACCACACCTGAGATTGGCAACCCTGCAGTAAATTTTCCTCGGTTTTGTGGGCGTCATCCATGGCCGGAAGTTGTTTTCCTAAATCGATGATGTACTGGTATTTTTCCAACCAGTCATCGAACATCTCGAAAGTCTCAATGATTTCGGTTTGGGCTTGGGTGTCGTGTTGTTTTGACTGACTCATTTCATGCTCCAACGGGTTCCGGTGGGTGAATCTTCGAGCACCACACCCATGGCATCCAATTCATCCCGAATGGCGTCAGACCGCCCCCAATCTTTATCTGCTCGGGCTTGTTCGCGCGCAATAATCAACTGTTCCACTTTGGCTTTGATGTCATCGGCTCCCGCCTGATCCTGACTGAACCATTCGGCCGGAGTGGTTTGCAACACGCCCAGCAAATCTCCACTTTTTAACAGTTTCGACTTCAATTCTATTTGTTCCTGCTTATCACTGGCATTGGCCAACGCTTTGGCCAGCTGATTCAGTCGTGCGAAGGCTTTTGGGGTATTGAGGTCATCATCCAAGGCTGCCAAGATTTCATTGTCGATACCGACCTGTTCATCCACGCCAAGCGCTTGTATATCTCGCAAGGTGCGGTAAATCCGGTCGAGGGTTTTTTCAGCCTGTGCCACAGAATCCGGTGTCCAATCGACAGATTGACGGTAATGGGCGCTGAGCAAGACCCAACGTGCCACTTCGCCTTTGAGGTCTGCCAGCACTTCGCGAATCAATTGGATGTTGCCCAATGATTTTGACATCTTTTGATCACTCATGGTGATGAAGCCATTGTGCACCCAGTAGTTAGCAAAATGGCGGGTGTCGTTGGCACAACAACTTTGGGCCACTTCGTTTTCATGGTGTGGAAAGATCAAGTCTTTACCACCGCAATGAATGTCAATGGTTTTGGCCAGGTGTTTGGCCGCCATGGCAGAACATTCGATGTGCCAGCCCGGTCGGCCTCTGCCCCAAGGACTGTCCCAACCAGGTAAGCTGTCGTCAGATGGCTTCCATAACACGAAATCTCCCGGGTTTTTCTTGTAGGTAGCAACCTCAACGCGGGCACCAGCTAACATGTCGTCCAAAGAACGTTTGGACAGTTCGCCATAATGTTCATAGGTGGTGACATCAAACAGCACGTGGCCTTCGGCTGCGTAAGCGTGGCCTTTGTTGATCAAATCCTCAATCATGTCAATCATTTCTGGCACATGGTCCGTGGCATGAGGCTCAATGTCAGGCATCAATACCCCCAAACGACCGATGTCTTCGTTGTATGCTTGGGCGTACTCAGCTGAGATTTCTTTGATGCTACAGCCTTTTTCTTTGGCGGTGTTGTTGATTTTGTCGTCAATGTCGGTGATGTTGCGGGCAAAAACCACTGTGGGATAATGCTGCCGCAACAATCGATTCAGTACATCGAATACCACAGCAGGTCGGGCATTGCCGATGTGGGCATAGTTATAGACCGTGGGCCCACACAGGTACATGGTGATGCGGTTTGGGTCTATGGGCTTGAAGGCTTCCTTTTGTCCTGTCAGGGTGTTGTGTAAATGTAATGCCATGTTATTTGCTGTCGTGGTGGTCAGCTGAATTTAGAGTAAGAACCGACTATTTTATTGAATCCAGCACCACAGCGCACCCCTTTTATAAAACTAAGCCAAAAATTGATTCGGCGCCATTGTCATCTGCCGGTAAATTGACGATAATGTCATGCCCCAAAGCTGGCAAGCATCAGATATCAAGTTTGCCGGTTTTAGAATCTAATCATTGTCTGATATGAACACCCATGTTAAAGGTTGATCGCAAAAATATTCCCAATAGGTTGTTGCATTTTTTTGCAGAATCGCAGGACAGTCAGGGCGATGCCACGGACATTACTTTGCCTTTGGGTGTTTTGAGTCAGTCAGACGACTACCATGAATTTTGGTCCGATGGCAGCCAAGTTGCCCAACTGAAATACCAAGGTGAAACAGCGTTCAATGCCATTGAAAGCGATGAACACCTGGTTATCGTGGTCAGAAAAAATGACACAGATTTTGCCGAGACAGTCACTGCAGCTTATCAATTTGCTTATGACAGCAGTTCACAACTGGGATACAAACATTTATTACGCACGTGGAATTACATCCATGACATCAATGCCTTCGAACAGGGCATTGAACGATACCAGACCTTCTGTGTGGCGCGCTACCAAGTGATGGAACAATTGGACCAGTTGGCTGCGCCCAATCCGGCAGCCACGGCCATAGGCAGTAAAGATGGTACCAACCTGTTCGTTTTTTTATTCAGTAAAACCGCTGGAACAGTGATCGAAAATAAACGGCAAGTGTCTGCTTGGCAATACCCCAAAATTTATTCACCCAAGCAACCACGCTTTTCCCGTGCCAAGAAAGTGGGCGGGCTGTTGATGTGTAGTGGTACCGCCAGTGTGGTCGGTCATGAAACCATTCACTTGGATGATTTGTCTTCACAATTTGATGAATGTATGACCAATGTCAATGCCCTGATTAAGGACAGTGAGTTACCCATCTCATTACAATCAGGCTTGTTTCGTTTTTATCTTCGTGACCCGGATTTATTGGATCAAGTGGTAGATAAGATAAAAGAATATGGGATCAATCATTATATGGTGTTAGAAGGTGATGTTTGCCGTGAAAACCTGTTGATTGAGTGTGAAGCAGTATTCCAATCAAGCCTGAAACCGGTTAAGATTGATAGCTTATAGGTTGTGTAGTGTTCTTTCGATTTGAGGGAAGCCTTTCATTTTGATTGAGACAATAAAGAGGAAAAAGCATGTCAGACGCATTTGATGAAGCCACATTTGATGAGTTGTATCTCAGTGAGCGCTTCCAAAACTCCAGTTTTTTTAAGCTCAATGTGGAATCGTTGAATCGATTCCTGTCCATGTGTCATCGGCGTAAATTCCCCAACAAAACCAGTATCATCAGACCAGGTGATCTGGCCAATACCTTGTACTACATCGTCAGTGGCTCGGTCACCATTTCATATGAAAACGATGAAGGTAAAGAACTGGTACTGGCTTATCTGAACAAAGGCGACTTCATTGGTGAAATGGGTTTGTTCATGAAAACAGAACGCCGTGAAGTGATGGTGAAGTCCAAAGAAAAAACCGAAGTGGCTGAAATAGGCTACTTGCGACTGGGCCAATTGTTTGAAACAGACTTGAAAGACGATGCCAAACACATTTTATACGCCATAGGTACACAGCTGACTCACCGTTTGTTACAAACTTCTCGCAAAGTGCATCGACTGGCGTTTTTGGATGTCACTGGACGCATTGCCAGAACGTTGATGGATTTGTGTAAAGAACCCAATGCTTTGTCACACCCAGATGGCACCCAAATCAAAGTCTCCAGACAAGAGCTGTCTCGTATCGTCGGTTGTTCTAGAGAAATGGCTGGACGGGTATTGAAAGACTTACAAGAGCAGGGCAACCTGGCAGTGAAAGGCCACACCATTGTGGTGCTTCATGATCGACAAGACAAGCCTTCCATCAGCTGATTAATTTGTCTACAACATAAAAAAAGCCTGGCATCAAGCCAGGCTTTTTTTTGGTCTTTGTGCTGACTAAAGTCAGCTTTTCTTGGCTTTATAAATACCAGGTTTGACCATCTCTGCCGTGATGGCAGATGTTGTCGGTGGTTTATTTTTACCTGTGTCCTGCTGAGGCTTTTCCTGCTTAGGCTGCTCCTGCTTCGGCTTCTCCTGCTTGGGTTGCTCCTGTTTAGGTTGCTCCTGTTTAGGTTGCTCCTGTTTAGGTTGCTCCTGTTTAGGTTTTTCCTGCTTGGGTTTTTCCTGCTTGGTTTTTTCCTGCTTAGGCTTATCCTGTTTAGGCTTATCCTGTTTAGGCTTTTCCTGCTTAGGCTTTTCCTGCTTAGGTTTTTCCTGCTTAGGTTTTTCCTGCTTAGGTTTTTCCTGCTTAGGTTTTTCCTGCTTAGGTTTTTCCTGTTTAGGTTTTTCCTGTTTAGGTGGCTCCTGCTTAGGTTGCTCCTGCTTAGGTTGCTCCTGCTTAGGTTGCTCCTGTTTAGGCGGCTGCTGTTTGGTTGAATCAACAGACTTTAATTTGCTTTCCACGTCAATTTGATCAATGGGTCTATTTTTGACCGCACCGGAAGGCACTTTAGGTTCTTTCTTAGCCGCCAAGTCTGCCACACTGCCCAATGGGCGAGTCATTTTTTTCACTGTGTTGGCATCTGTCTCTGGCTGATTGGCTGGTTTGTTGTCAGCCTGTTGTTGCGGTTTGTTACTCTGTTGCTTGTTGGCCTGATTTTGGTTGGCGTTGTTGCCACCTTGTTGGGCTTTTTGGTTGCCCTTATTGGCAGGCTTGTTATTTGACCTGTTAGGCTGGTTTTGTTGACCGCCTTTTTGGCCTTGAGGCTTTCCACCTTGCTGATTTTGAGCTGGCTTGTTGTTTTGGTTTCCAGCTTGTTTTTGGTTGGGCTTTTGGCCTTGCTTTTGGTTGGGCTTTTGGCCTTGCTTTTGGTTGGGTTTTTGACCCTGTTTCTGGTTTGGTTTAGGCCCTGATTTTTGGTTGGGCTTTTGTTTTTGGGCTGGTCCCCTTTGGTTTTGTTGAGAACGGTTATTTTGTTGGCCCTGAGGCTTTTTGTTGCTCGTTCTTTGGTTGGGTTTTTGTCCCCTGTTGTTTTGTGGCTTTTTGTGCTGGGGTTTTTTACCCGTTTTCTTCTGGCTGCCCTGTTTCGGTTTTTGTTTTTTGGGCTGCGAGAACAGGCTCTTGAACCACGAAGAAATCACCAGAGAAATCGAACGTTTGGGGGCCTGAATGTCTGGCTTGACCATGCGCAACGCTGGATTTTCTTTGGTGGGTGCCGGCGGATCTATCGACATGGCTTTGTGACAATCTTCTGGTTTCACCAATTCAATCGAATCAATGTTGATGTGGGATTCATTGATGTTCAAGCGTTGCACATGAAAGTCTGGGAAGCTGAGGTTGTCATTAGATATGACTGAAACCTGCACACCGTGGCGCGCTTCCATTTCCTGTAATTCCGTGCGTTTTTCGTTGAGTATCTTGTTGGTGGTATCTACCGGTGCCTGAATCACAATGCGTCCGGTTTTGGGTTTGATCATTTCTTCTTCAGTCAGTCGAATGATTGAAATGACCAATGAGTCCATTGAACGAATGAAGCCATGACCACCACAGGTGTGGCAGGTGACCTGACTTGAATCAGCAATCGATGAACGCAAACGTTGGCGTGACATTTCCAGTAAGCCAAATTTTGAGATTTTGCCGATTTGTACCCGTGCTCGATCCGATTCGGCGGCATCGCGCATGCGATTTTCTACTTCACGTTGGTTTTTGTTGTTGCGCATGTCAATGAAATCAATCACCACCAAGCCACCCAAATCACGTATTTTCAGCTGTCTGGCAATTTCGTCAGCGGCTTCTAAGTTGGTGTGTAAGGCGGTGGTCTCTACATCGATGCCTTTGGTTGCTTTGGCTGAGTTGATGTCAATAGACAACAGTGCTTCGGTTTGATCAATCACCAATGAACCACCTGATGGCAGTTTAACTTCACGTTCGAAGGCAGATTGAATTTGACGTTCTATTTGATAACGTGAAAACAACGGCGTGTTGTCATTGTAATAAGACAATTTTTTCAAGTTATGAGGCATCACCTGCTGCATGAACTCACGGGCTTTTTCATAAGACTCGCGGTCATCAATCAGGATTTCACCAATGTCAGGTTGCAAGTAGTCTCGCAGGGCTCTGATGAATAGGTCGCTTTCTTGGTAGATAAAGAAAGGCCCTTTTTTCTGATCAGCCGCTGTTTGAATGGCTTCCCAGACTTGTTTCAGGTAATTAAAGTCCCAGTGTAATTCTTCAAAAGTCCTGCCCAACCCTGCAGTTCTGATGATGACGCCATCATTTTTAGGGATTTCCAGGCGTTTCATGATGTCTTGTAGATGGGTTCTTTTGTCACCGCGAATTTGTCTGGAAATACCGCCGGCACGGTGGTTGCCTGGCATATAAACCAAGTACCTTCCAGCCAATGAAATGTAGGTGCTCAAGGCTGCGCCTTTGTTACCGCGTTCTTCTTTGTTTACTTGAACAATGATTTCATCGCCTTCTTTGAGGGCTTCATTGATAGGTACCCTGCCTTTGCCTTTGGGTTTGCGGCAATAAGAAGGACTGACTTCTTTGTAGGGGAGAAAGCCATGGCGTTCCGATCCATAATTGACGAAACAAGCTTCTAGAGAGGGTTCTACACGGGTTATCTTGGCTTTGTAGATGTTGCCTTTTTTGCGGTAATGCCCCGCAGAGTCGATGTCCAAATCATACAGTTTTTGTCCATCTGCAATGGCCACCCTGATTTCATCAGTGTGGGTTGCATTGATCAGCATTCTTTTCATTTCAGTTCCTTTTAATAGGAACGAAGAACTTTTCAGTGATGCCAAATAAGCATAGTTACACTGCCACAATCCAATCAATGTCGGCAGTCAGTTTCGAATGCGCAGTTACCATGTCAGCTTGTTGCTGCACTGTTGGCCATACGAGGATCATTGAATGTTTGTTGCTCAATGTCCGCTCTGTTTCAACCACTCGCGGTGTTTTGTTTCGCTTTTCGCAGGAGAATCGGGTTCATCCTGTTCATGTCATTGTTATTTGTTGACCCAGCTTGTTGCTGTAGTCTCACTGAAATGGTCTTGTTCCATTCAGTTGTTGTTTATCATCAGTCCAATGATTCTGTGTTCCTCAATGTCGCCATTGTTTCCGTGGAACTAAACAGTTTTAAATCGTATCATGTGGCCGACACATTAAGATCAGCGCACTTATTTACATACACTTGCCGACACCAGGTCGCAAGATTCGCGAGATTTTAACATTTTTTCAGCCATTTAACACAGTTATCTGATAAAACCAACCACATGAACAATAAACCGATTCTGATTGTTGACCCCAATGACACCGGTCAACGCCTGGATAATTACTTGCTGAAACACCGCAAGCTACTGGACAAAGGCACCTGTTATAAACTCATTCGCAAAGGCCAGATCAGGGTCAACGGTAAGCGCAGCAAACCCTTTTTGAAATTGTCGGCAGGAGATCAGGTCAGGATGCCGCCTCATTGGTTTTTCAATGAACCGCAAAAGGCCGAAGTGCCAGTGGCTGCCCAACAGCAATTATTGCAGCAAGTGGTGGCAGAGAATGAACACCACCTGGTCATCAACAAGCCTGCCGGCATGCCAGTACACAAAGGCTCTGGCCATGAGCTGGGGGTGATAGAAATCATCACCTCAATGCCAGCATACCAGCAGGTGCAATTGGCGCACCGCTTGGATATTGATACCAGTGGTTGTTTGTTGCTGGCCAAAAGCAGGCCCGCGTTACTGGCATTTCAGGAGGCCATGAAAGGGCGTTTGGTTAATAAACAATACGTGGCCGTGTTATCAGGCGTGCTTGATGAGGCGGTGACTGTCAACCAACCACTGAACACAGCCAATCGCATCAATGGCATCAGGACTGTGGTAACTGATAAGCAAGGTAAAGTTGCTGAGACGAATTTCAACCCGATGAAACATACCAAAAACAAGACCCTGGTGACTTGTGAAATTGGCACTGGCCGGACCCACCAGATCAGGGTGCATGCACAACATTTGGGTTTGCCGGTGTTGGGGGATGGTTTGTACGGTCAGCAGCAAACAGGCTTGCCTCGAGCGTTGTATTTGCATGCGCATAAATTGTCATTTGATGGTTATCAATATGAGGTGCCACTGCCAGATGAGTTTATTGAGTTATTCAACTGAGGAGGGCTTTGGCTCTGAAGTGAGGTGTGGTTCACAGCCGTGTCATTTAAATCCATTAGAATATAGGGTGGAGGTATACAGCATGAAACTCAGAAACATCATTGCCTGGATCATATGGTTTATGGTGCCATTGGCTTGGGCACAACCTGCCGGTCATTTAGGTCAACATGCCAACCATCAAGACAATGCTTTCAGGGGATTGATTGATCCCATCGACATCACCCATACGGCAGTGAGTGATGGTTCTTGGTTTGCCAATGAAACTTGGTCAGGTGGCGCCGTGCCTGGCGCAGATGCTTGGGTGTTGATTCCTGCTGGCATCACGGTGACTTACGACCAAGTCAGCGACACACCCATCACGGCAGTGAAGGTGGAGGGTGGCTTGAATTTCTCCCGCAGTCAGTCCAGTCGGCTTTGGGTGGATACTTTACTTATTGAAACCAGCGGCTTTTTGCGCATTGGCAGTGTCAATCAACCGGTACAGCATGGTGTACAAGTTGAGATTTTTATACGTGATATGGGTGATTTGGATGTCAGCAAAGACCCGCAGTTAATGGGACGTGGTGTGCTGGCGCGTGGAGACGTGTCTATGCACGGCGCGGTTAAAACCCCACATGTGAAACTGGTTGCTGACCCATTGGCTGGCCACAACCATTTGATTTTGGCTGAGACACCAGTGAATTGGCAGGTGGGTGACACCTTGGTTTTAACCGGTACCAAGTACTCGGGTTGGAAATGGGACAACAGCATCGCTGCGGTTCGCTATCACGGCACCCAGGATGAAGTGTTGACCATTGCCGAAATCAATGATGAAGTCATCACCCTCAACGAAAGCTTGCAATACGATCATGTCACGCCCAGGGGAGACTTGAAAGCATCGGTTGCGAACATGACCCGCAACATCACCTTGGCCACGGCAGACCCGGATGTCACGCCCACCCACCGTCGCGGTCACATGATGTTTATGCAGGATGGTGAAGTGGATGTGCGTTACGTGTCCTTGTGGCAGTTGGGTCGAACCGATAAATCGTTTTTGACCCTAGAAGCAATTGATTTTGATCCCATCACACCGACCAGTAATGTTCGTGGCCGATATGCTTTTCATCTACACCGCAAAGGATTCAATGACCTAGAAAAACCGGTAGTGGCGATTGGTAATGCCGTTTTTGGATCGCCTGGCTGGGGTTATGTGCATCATGACAGCAATGCCTTTTTCCATAACAACGTGTCTTACGATACTTTTGGCGCGGGCTTTGTGGCAGAAACCGGCAACGAAGTGGGCAGCTGGACCCATAACCTGGCGATCAAAGCCGAGGGCAACAGTGCCTTCAATCCCAAAAATGGCAATGACCGAGAGCTGTTTGATATTGGCCGCACAGGTGACGGATTTTGGTTTCAGGGTCGCATGGTGCGCAGTGTGGGTAACATCGCTGCCAGTGTTAACCATGGATTTGTGTATCTGCACCGAGGCAGTGGCATGATCCCATTTCCTGGTGCCCATTTCATGTTGCCTGAAGCTTTGCCACTGGCTGGTAACACCTCAGTGGATGATGCACCCATCATGTCTTTTGCTGACAATGAAAGTTTTGCCTCAACGGTGGGTATTTATGTGGTCAAAGCCAACCCCAATCAACAACATGACATCCACAGTCACTTTAAGAATTTCCTGGCCTGGGAAGTGCGTGCCGGTGCAGCCATGGAGTACACCTCGCATTATTTACTGGAAAACTTCGACATCATTGGTAAAACACCAGAACCCTTCAGTACCGCTTTGTTTGGTATCGAATTTGGTACCAACACCAGTGACATGGTGATCAATGACGCCCACATCAGCAACATGGAAACGGGCGTGATTTTGTCTAAAAATTACACCAACCCGACACCACCGGAAGCCAACCAATACGTGTTAATTGACGTGAGTTATGAGGATGTGGACATGCCCATGGAGTTTTATGATCCGACCATTGACCAGGTTTTGGCCAGCAGCGATTTAACCCCAGGGCAATTCAGCGTCGATATCAATAATGGTGTTTATGAATACCTGTCTCCAGCCACATCGGCAGGATCGGGATTATCCTGGCTGGGCAGCAAAACTGACCACATTGGCAGCAACCCCATCCCGGCTGGTACCGACGGCATTGGCGTCCCAGTCAGTGACATGATTGCCATTTGTGCCACCGATGGTTATTGGCGAACTGCTGCTGGCGATCCCTATGCAGTGGTTGAAGAATATTTCACTGAGCGCGTCACAGGTGAGGTTCATAAGCTGGGATTTAAAACCTTATTGGGTCCCGATGTAGACGCAGTTTTGGGCAACCAATTTCATGCCTGGAGTGAAGCGTTTCAGGCCGGAACCATAGATTTGGATAACCAAGCCCCGTTGGCCGTCGATGACAGCTTCACGGTGGCTTCAGAACGCCATGTGCTACTGCAGTTGTTATCCAATGACAGTGATCCGGAAGTCGATCCGTTGCACATAGACGGCATCTTTCAGCCTGACCATGGGCGGGTGTTTGATCGCGGTGATGGTTTGGTCAGCTACGTTTCCGATTACGACCACATCGGCGCTGATCGTTTTGCCTATTGGGTCAGCGATGGGCAAGGTAACTTCAGTAAAGCCTGGGTTGACTTAGCTGTCATTGATGACCTGATTTTTATCAATGACTTCAGTGATTGATCATTAAACCAGAAGAAAAGATTAGGTCTGGCGGTAATTTGATGTGCCCATGTCAAAAGCAAAACTCACGAGTTAATTCTGGTCATTTTGATGGTTAAGCACTTTGAGCCCATTTGCCAAGTAGTCCAACAAAGCGTCTGCAAAATGGTAATCGTTGATTAACGAAACCATGAATGGACGTACCAAATTGATGGTCTGATTTCAGTCAGTTAACAATTCAACTTCACACCAAATTCATGTCTGCCTCAGTAGTTAAGTTGTGTAGGTAGGAGAGTTTTGCTCAGCTTTTTGATGACAGTTTATACGGAAATATGTGTGTCATTGTTGTAGAGAAGCTTGAAACGTAGCAACTGGATCGCTGCTAAATCGGAACCTAAGCTTGCTGAAACCACCCATAATTTAAGTTAAGGTTTTCTGTTAGAAGTGCATTCTATGTAATTGAGTTGCGTCGTTAATTGACTTTTGATATCTGGCTATCTATACTATTTTGAGTTGATGTGATTATACGAGCACAGAAAGAATACAAAATTTATATAGTAATTCGTCAAAAAAGAACATCTAGGTAGGAGGGCTCCAATCACAAAATCAATTCAGTATGAATGTGGCGAAATATTTAACTCATTGGTTCAGTGATGGAACACATGGGGTTTTAGGTCAACTGAATTTCATGCAGGTATTTACTGGGGTGAAGCCCTGTTTATTAAACGATAAGAGGAGTAAGCGAAGTGAACACTTTTAGGTCTTTGTTAGCCGTTATTTTATTGTCCGTTCAAATTTATATTGCCACAGTCATGGCTCAACAAAGCTGTCCGCTGAATGTCAATACACGGCTGCTTCAAAATGGATATTCAGTACTGACTTGTAAGCCCGGTGTTCCGGGATCATTGATCAACGACACCCTGGCCATCAAAGACGTCACATCTTACGGTACGAGATTTGGAAATGGTGAAATTTGGCCAATAGATCAAAACCCCAATACTCCCTTAATTACCAGTTGGACTCCTGCTGACTTCAATATTTCAGGGACCGGTGATCAAGAAGTTTTTTCAGTTGCAGTCAATCCTGACAACGGAGACATTTACACCGCTTCAACGCGCTTGTGGGGTAATCCAGCAGCACCGGGTTCAACGACAGCTCCTTTGTCTCCCGGCATCACCGCGGTTTATCGCATTGATGGCACAACTGGGGTGGTTAATTTAATCGTCAATATCACCACGGATGTTAACCCGTTAGAGAATTTTGGGGCCAGTTATGTCACTTATGATGAGCGCACCGATCAGTTGTTTGTGGTGGGCATGGATACTGGTTCAATCTACCGCATCGACCCAGCCTTAAGTGGCGCGCCTGCCATTTTGCAAATTTATAATCCTGACATCGATGGGGCAATCCCAGAAGATACAGTCCCCAGCGTCATGGCACCCAGAGGAGAACGTATTCTTGGGTTGGCATGGAATCCTGGTGACAACCGATTGTACTACTCTGTTTGGGCTGTGGATGGTGCAGAAGAAGGAACAGCCAATACGGTGTCAAACACCATCAGGTCTGTGGCTTTGGATTTAACCAATGCCATTAATGGAGCAACCGATCAGTTGGAAATCATCATGCCTGACTTGAACGTCACCCAAGAAGACCAATTGAATCAACCGAATACGGTCAGTTTTTCCGATAACTACAGCATGCCTGTGGGTGATATTGCTTTCAACCGAACAGGAACCAGGGTCATTTTATCTGAAACGGGTTTTGATGAGTCGGTCCCTCAAACACTGGCTCACCGATCGCGCTTAACAGAATGGTCATTGGTCGGTGGGGTTTGGTCAATTGTTGGAGACCAATCCAGGTATGGTATTGGTGAGTCCATATCTTTCATGTCTGGTCCCACATTAGTTGAATATCATGGCATCAACGCCAGGGGTGGGGCGGCTTGGGGTTACGACGCCATTACCCCTCCTCAAGTGACTGGTATTGACGATTTTTTCTTGTCTACTGGTGACGCTTTGTCATTAAGGGGTGGCCAAATATACTATGGTTACCAATTCATGCCGACCACTGGTCCTGGGGATTTGTACGATTCGCTGGTGGCTGACTTGGATGGTGATAACACGGAATTTGGTAAGGGATTGTTTGGTGATGTGGATATTTTGATGTGTGCTTTTGAAGCCGGTAACTTTGTCTGGTATGACAGCAATCAAAATGGCATTCAGGACGGCAGTGAACCTGGGGTACAGGGTGTACAGGTTGAGCTGCACACCGGTGCCGGATGTGGCAATCCAACAGGCATCACTGACACCACAGATGTGGCCGGTCTCTATGGATTAATAGATTTGGTTCCAGGCACTTATTCTTTACAGTTTTCCAATCTGCCCGCCGGCGCTGTTGTCAGTGCAATCAATCAGGGTGGTGATGATGCTTTGGACTCTGATGTCGACCCAGGTACCTTATGTTTGAACAGTTTTGATTTAACCAGCAATGATGATTCTCTGGATATGGGTATTTCGGTGCCTGGCAGCGTGGGAGATAAAGTCTGGTGTGATGGCGCCGTTGGTGCCGGTGATATGGCGTTCACTGCTGGCGAAGGTTTGAACAACATCACCGTTGATTTGTTCAACGATCTGGGTTGTGACGGTACTGCAGATGGCGCTGCCATTGCCACTACAGTCACGCTGGGTGATGGTGACTATTTGTTTAATGGTCTCAACACCGGTCCTTCTGGCAGTCCCATCTGTTATATCAGTCAAGTGGATGTGAATGATCCGGACTTGATGGCATGTGACTCATTGGGCAGTCCTTCAGCGACCACTCAGGCTCAGCTGACACAAGACAATCCTAATGATTTGACTCATGATTACTATTTTGAACAAAATTTGTTGTTAGGCGATTTTGTTTGGTACGACACCAACCAAAACGGACTTCAGGACGTAGGGGAACCTGGCGTCAATGGCATCTCCGTTGAACTGTTTGATAATGCCACTTGTACGGCACCGGCGATCAATTCAACGCTGACGGCCAATGGCGGTGTGCCTGCCAGCGATGGCTTTTACCAATTCAGTGGTCTGGCGGTAGGAACCTACTGTGTGCAATTCAGTGGTTTGCCAGCCGGCCATGCGTTTACGGTACAGGATTTTGGCGGTGATGATACCATTGATTCAGATGCCAACCCGGGCGACGGCCAAGTACAGAATATAGCCTTGAACAACGATAACCAAACCATCGATGCGGGTATATTCAGTAACGGTTCGATTGCTGGACTGGCTTGGTGTGAATCATCAACCAATGTCAATGCCACTTACAATGCCGGCGATGGAGATGCCTTGTTAT
>Ga0098055_1000208_pt1 | contig 38176 bp, 38 predicted proteins | sample 17_taG_FD_75107 | JGI IMG/M metagenome (GOLD analysis project Ga0098055, IMG submission 75107) | Marine viral communities from the Subarctic Pacific Ocean - 17_ETSP_OMZ_AT15314 metaG | ecosystem: Environmental > Aquatic > Marine > Oceanic | place: Pacific Ocean | collected 2015-01-18 | reverse complement strand
TTCGCGTGATAGTTCGAATAGGCTGAACATGCGGTTGTCGTCGTGAGATAATCCGTAGGAGCGTTTATCTATATTTAAACCTACACCGTCTAAGCCTTTTTCTACAGTTTCTAGGAAATCTGAATGACTTATTGGGTGGTGCGTTGCTGTTGGTTGTGGCGTAAACGCGTTGTTAATATTGGTTAATTCAGTCGGTGCTGATCCGCAGTGTAAGTATAATCCGTTCATAATATAGTTGTTAATGTATTTGTATGTTTGATTTTGTTATACCAACCTCGCACGATTTTGCGTGGTTGGTGTTTTTGTGAGTGAGATTCTGTTGGAACTAAACAAAGTATATCTTCTGTAAAATAACAGGTTCCATTGAAGTGTACTGTTAAACATTTTTTAACTTTGTTGTAGTGGTAATAGAATCTTTTAGAGTTAGCTGGTTTAGGCAGCTGTTGTGACTGTTGTGTCATGGAATTCTAATATTGCCGACGGGGTGACTCGGTATGTTTTATTTTTAAAGGATATGAATTCTATAGTATCTAGGTTGATTACTCTGTACCCAGATTCTGCGTAGAATGTGTTTCCTTGTTGATTATGCATGAGCCATACTGTGACTAGGGAGTTTGATTGTTTTGCCCTTCCTTTGTTCCACCCTGTTGTTGTTCTTTTTTTGTATACTCCACACCTTACATTTGCGCATCTGAGCGCTCCGGACTTCTTAGTCCAGCAGACATTGAATATTTTACCTTTCAATGATTTGATTGCAGATTCTAATTTTGATCTGCTGATTGTATTTTGCATAGTTTATATGTTTTGTTTTTTAGTTTGTAATATAATCCGATTATGAATCCTTTTAGTTTATTCATCTGGTTGGTATTGTCGTTTGGCCAGTGATTGTATGCTTTTGGCTAGTTTGATTAGTACATCTTCGAATCCTTGTTCGCCTTTTTGTGCTAATTCGTCGATTGATTCTTCGAGTAGTGTTAGTAGTTCTTCATACATAATTATTTTCTTTTTCTAGATTTGGGTTTAGGTCTATGTGAGGCTCTGCCTGAAGCTTTGGTTGATCCGCTTTTTTTGATTCTATAAACAACATCGTGTTTATGACCTTGGCCCATCCATGGCCTGCCTACTGCTTGTAACCCCCCAAGTGTAGGTGAGTTTGATTTTGAGTGTTTGCTTGATGTAGTATTTGTCATTGTGATAGTGCGTTTGATTGCCATATTTCGTTATCTAGTTCAGCAGAGCTCATATTTTTTGAGGCTGCTATGCCTATGAACATCCACTCTAATCTTTGGTACTCTTCTAGATTTTGTGGTGTTTGCTCTGGTACTGGATAACTTGGGAATTGTTGTTGTAGATATTTGAGTATATGAACATCTAAGACGGCTACTTCGCTCCACGCTTGTGAGTGAGCGATGAAGAATGAAGCTGTCTTTGGTCCTATACCTTCTATGTTTATTAATTCTTCTCGTTTTACATCTCTTAGGTTTTGGTGTTTGAGAAGAAGTTTTATTTGATTCCAACATTTAGTTATGCGGTCGTATTGCCCTATTCCTGCTTTTTCTAATGACGCTTGCATATTTTTCTTATGAGAGCGTAGCAGTTTTGTAGGTGTTTGTTCTACGAACATGCTGTTAAATTTTGGAGTGATTACATCAGATCTTTTGCCTGGTGTTACTGTACACCACATTAAGAATTCTGTAAGCTCTTCAGGTTTACGTCGGTAGTTGGTAATTTTTTTATAATTAATCATTTATTGGATCTGTGTTTAAGTATGAGTCTATTGGATCTTCTATGGTGTACTTGTCTGCGTTTTCATCTTTATCTAGGTCTACTAGTCGGTGAAAACAGTCGAATTCTGCCATTCTGTTTTCCATTTCTTGGAACATATTTTTTATGAATTCTAATTTAATTATAGATGCTGACAGTTTATTGAATTCGCAGTCTGCCATTAGTTTTGATATAAGGTACTGGATTACGTAAACATGGTCATGAGCCCAGGTGCAGTCTGATGCGTTGAGCTCAATGTTAATTGTATTACGTTTGTCGTACTTTTCGTATACTTTAAGCATTCGCACTTCTTCGTGAGGAAGCTCGAAAGATATTCTATTTTTGTTTATATACTCTGTTTGTTTTGATTTTTTAGCCATTTTGTTTTGTGTTGTTAGATAACCCCGAACCCACGGAGCGTAGTGACGAAGAGGGGAACATCCCCCAATTCCGCAAACGATCCATAACACGGGACTTGAGTCGTATAATTTTGTATAACTTGTTATTGCGCGCATTATCCTGTATTACAAGTTTTATTTTGTTATACGTTTAATTGATGATAGTTGCTCGCCAACGCGTGATGAGAATTGCTCGCCAATGCAACCGGTAGATCAAGAAGGCGATATTAAGATATGCTGGTATTATGGCTAAAAAAGGACAAATGAAAACCGGTGCTAAGAAAAGGAGCGTCCAACAACGGAAATACAACTCGCAGCCAATTCAAAAGAAAAGGCGGGCTCAAAGGAACGCGGCTAGGCGTAAATTAACCAAGTCGGGCCGAGTCAGGAAAGGCGATGGTAAGGATGTTGACCACAAAAACCGGAACACTGCTGACAATAGGAGTAAAAACCTAAGGGTTGTTAGTAAAAGCAAGAATAGAAGCTTTAAGCGCAAGTGAGGCACACCCACATTCTTATCAACTTAGACGAAGGTGTCATGGTTGGAGTAATTAGTGAGGAGGCTGAGCACGATTGGGATAACGATAATGTGGTAGATTTTTACATGAATTTATCACATCCCCCAGCGCAGGACTAAGCCCACATGGTTTTTTTTAAAACCATAAAAACCATATAGAAACCAAGCCCTTGCTTAGCAGGGGTTTACGGCACAAATATGGTTTTATGGTTTTGTTTCCTAGTATTCTTTCCCCTCCCCTCTTTTCTCTATTTTTATACCCCCCTATTTTCTCTCTTTTCTTTCTTTCTCTTTCTCTTTCTATTTAAAAACCATAAAACCATATATATATATATAAAGAAATAAATACCAATGACTTACGAATATGGTTTTGATATTTGGAAACCATAAATAAACCATAATAAACCCGATTTAGGGGGGTTTAAGCGGTTTTCCCGCTTTTAGGAGGCCCCCCTCGGGTTTAATTGAACTTTAAGACTGTTAAGCTGTCTTATCTAATAGGTCGAGAAGTACAGCTCTTAAGCTGGCATCTTCGCCCGAGGTCGCTTCTTTGACCTTCTTTTTTAATTCGATTTCTTCGAGTTTTTTCTCGAGTAGGGATTTAGAGTGCTCTTCCATGAACTTGGTCAGAGCTTGTCTTATGATATCAGAAAGGGATAATCCTTCCTGTTCGGCCGTTTCTTTTAAACGGTTGTACATCGATATGTTAAACCGGACGGCGCAAGTGATGTCTTTTACGCCAGGTTCTTTTAGGTTTTTTTTCATGATTTGTATTACAATTCGGCAGATAATTTATAATAGACGTGTAAAATAGAACATAATTATAATGTTTGTCAACAATTGATATACAAAATGTGGTATAAAGCAAACCAACCCCTTGCCAACGCCCCTACGACCAGTGTACCATAGTCACATGAGCAGATGGGTCACGCAGATTAATATAAGACTAGATTCGCAAACGAATGAGAAGCTAGAAAAGGAAGCGGAGAGATCGGGAACAACCCGCTCGCAGATTGCTCGTGAAGCGATCCGCAAGGAGTTGGAGCGTCGGGTCAGGGGTCGTAAATTGGAGCGTACCTTGGAGGTCATAGGAGAGTAATGATCGCGGCGTTTGACCCGGGAAAATCCGGAGGTGCAGCTTACTTTGATGGGGAGGAATTTTTTTTATTTCCCTTCAAGACTGAGAGCACTTATTTAGAAGTCATGCAGGGTTTTGATTCAAAAACTCTAACATTAGTTGAGGATGTACCTAGTTATGTTTCAAGTGCAACGAGCAATTCCAGCAGCTTTAAGCTTGGTTATAATATGGGCTTTATAATGGGAGCCCTGCGCGCCTACGCATTTACGGTCGATTTAGTAGGCCCTAAGATCTGGCAGAAAGGCTTAGCTCACCTGAAACCGAAGATGGGTTATACTGAGAGAAAACGTGCATTGAAGGACAACGCCATTAGGTTATACCCAAAAGTAAAAAATATAACAAATGCTACCGCGGACGCATTATTATTATTACATTATGGCCTAAAAAGGCATAATTTGTTGACGTTACCTACGAAATAACCACATTCAATCGCCATGCCTGAAAATAATTGCGAATGTAGCACAGCAGTCGACGAAACAACCACGGGGTATGTGTCCGTCGATCTTTCTGTATCCGAAGATGTTAAAGCCGGAGTCATAGCCCACGGTAAGACCGTAGCAACCGACCAAGATTACTTTGCTATAGGCTGCCGGAACATTTTAAAAGATAATATAGCCGACACGACGGAATAGGAATCGGAAGAGAATTCCGAGCCGGGAGTTTCAATCCATTTTCTCCCTTGACGAACACCTTAGTGTCGGTTTTTTGCCTTTTTTGTAAAACAAATTAAAACTTTTCTTGACACCGCATAGATTTGTTATACAGTGAGGGGATGTTAACGACAAAAATAATAATATTAATAGCAGTTTCCGCGATGACTGGTTGCCAAGGTTTAAATTGCCAGGTAGATTCGCATAGCTGTCCTGAGCCCGGGCATGGTCCGTGCTATCTTTGTAACGACAACCAAGAGGAGGTCGCTCGTGGAGTGCCCAAAGTGTGATGGCAAAACCCAAGTTATCGACAGCCGTGCAGCGGGGGGACATAGTTGGAGAAGACGCCGTAGCTGTCCTACTTGCGGCTTTAGGTTCTCGACCAAAGAGGTTAATGGGGAATTCATCCACAATATCTTGCTCGAAAACAAAACGCTCAGACAAAAAAACCAAGTCTTTGAACGTGCCCTTGGACTCGATCAGTCTTCAATCTCCCACGCTGTTAAAGAGCAAATTGACGCTAGTGGATTTCAAATTGCGTGAGATGGCTGAGACATGCGAGCCCGGCAAGCCCCATACTTTGCAGGAGATAGCTGATTTTGTTGGGGTTAGCCGCGAGCGTATCCGTCAGATTGAGGAGAAGGGTCTAATGAGGCTTCGCCGATTGCTTACTCAAATAGTTAAGGATGATAATTTAGACATAGAGGAATTCCAAAGATGAGTACCAATCCGCTTGATAAATCAGGCAATAGTTCCGACTTAGCCCCCGATCTTTATGAATGGCAGGAGGATCACTGCGATACGCTTGTTAAATCAGTCAAAAAGCACGGTTTCGCGAAAGACGGTTCCGACACAGGCACGGGAAAGACTATTATTGCTTTAGAGGTGGCGGCTAGGGTTGGTTTAAAACCATTCATAGTATGCCCTAAGGCAGTAATACCGGCGTGGGTTCAGTGGATGAGCGCTTTTGGTAACGACACAGACCACGTAATTAATTACGAAAAGCTTAAGGCTGGCAAGACTGACTACGGTTGGATCCCGAAGAAAGGATTCTTTCGCTGGAAAGGTCTTGAGCCTAAAGATTACTTAATAATATTTGACGAAGATCACAGGATGAAGGGCCACAAGAGCCTTAATTCGAAGATCTTAATCAGCGCGAAGGCCCTGGGGTTTAAGATACTTCTTCTTGGTGCTACTAGTTGCTCTAATCCTCTCGAAATGCGAGCGATGGGTTACGCCCTCGATATGCATGAGGGTAAGGATTGGTGGAATTGGTGCCAAAAGAACGGGTGTAAGAAAGGCCGCTTCTCCTTGGAGTTCTCAAACCCCGGGCCTACGCTTAAGCGCTTTCATAAACATATCTATGAAGATGGCCGTGGTTCAAGAATCAGAATATCAGATTTACCCGAAGGAGCATTCCCCGATAATCTAATAATACCCGACGGCTACCTACTGGACGGCGATATAGATTCTATTTATGTCAACATGGAGGATGAGCTAGAATCTTTTAAAGCTAAGGTAGAAGAAGGTGAGCACGAGGACACGCCTCTGATAGTTCAGCTTCGTGCCCGTCAGGAGGTTGAGCTGTTAAAAGTTCCTACTTTTGTAGAGCTGGCCGAGGATGCTTTAGCAGAAGGTTCGAGCGTTGCTATATTTGTAAACTTTAAAGACACCCTTGAGGCCATCGCCCAACGACTTATGTCCGCAGGCCCAGTGGCTATTGTAGAGGGTGGTCAGAGTGACGCTGTTAGGGATTTAAACATAGCTAAGTTCCAACACAACGACGCTAAAATAATTATCTGTATGATCCAAGCCGGAGGGGTTGGAATTAATTTACACGACGAGCTAGGGGGTCATCCAAGGGTGTCTCTTATTAGCCCCGGATTTAGTGCCGTTGACTTGAGACAAACTCTTGGACGGATTCACCGAGCAGGTTCGAAGAGCCCCGCGATACAAAAAATAATTTTTGCCGCTGGAAGCGTTGAAATGCGAGTCTGTGCGTTGATAAAGAAGAAGTTAGCCCACCTAGATTTAATAAATGATGACGAACTTAACCCAATTTTTGTATAACATTGTTATATTTTTTTATAAAAAACTTGACAAAAGGGGCGCGAAGCCTCACCTTGATGAGATCCCGAAGGGGAAGCTTTCTAAGCCCCCTAGATTATAAACCAAACTAAAAAAATGAGAATAAACACCGACTTCAGTGCCGACTCTAATGAAGAGTCGAATGTATTTAAATCCCTTAAGAATGTCCCGGATCTTCCCGAGCCAATGCTTGAGATTGTTTCGGCCAATGCGGCGGAGCTTGCTAAGAGTTTAGAGCAATCATCTCTCTCGGTTGTCGAGCAGTTGAAAAAAGAGGGGCAAGAGCAAGATGACCTTGGGGTTGTGCTAATGCCCTTCATCATGGAGCTGTCTTTTATAAAGATCCAGTTAGCCGCTCTTATCGACCAGGTAGCCGACATTCAGAATGGCGACTCCGATTGATCACCATAAGTTCGGTCCGAGCACTCTCAAGTATCTTGAGATCTGCCCGAGCTTTAGGAATTCCGGAGAAACTAATCCCGCGGCTGAGGAAGGCACAATGCTTCACCACGCCGTCGAGACTGAGAACTTCGAAGGATTAACCGACGACCAGCTTTACCTTGTGAATAAGGTTTTAGATGAAGTCCGCCCCTTGAGAGAGGGTGCGGATGAGGTCGTCAAAGAAATTAAACTTCACATCGATTTAGGATGAAAACTTGGCCCTTACAATTAATAAGAAACCGAGGAGATGTGGAAGTTAAGTATGTCCAGTGGACTAATGGATACGCTCAAGTTAAATGCACCGACGGGTTTCTTTACCCCGTGGCTTCATTCACCTGTAACTCTAACTTTATAAAATTCTGTGACACATTCAATATTTGGGACGGCGGACGAAATAATACTGTTCAAGGATAGGGAATTAGCTAGGCTTGTAGACTACAAGTTTGGATACCTAGCCGTCGAACCGGCGGACATCAACCCGCAATCATTGGCCTACGCTATCGGTCTTATTCAGAAATACGAATGGGTGAACATTGTAGAAATATACTTTGTATGCCCAAGGCGCAGTGAAGTATTAACTCATACTTTCACAAGGATGGAGATTGAGGGTCTGCGTGAGCGGATTAAGCTTATTCTTGAGAAAGCTACCGCGGAGGAGAAGCAGTACAATCCTACGACCGAAGCGTGTCGTTTCTGCGGGGAGCGTTTAGTATGCCCCGCCCTGTCTGATAAGCTCTTGCCAATCGCAAAGAAGTACGCCGAAAAAGCGGACGAGTTCGAGGTATCTCTTTTAGACAAGATGGATCCGGCATTAATCGACGATCCGGCGACCATCGGAAAGATGAAAATTGTGGGTATGGTCATGGATCGTTGGGTCAGTGCCGTAAATGCTAGGGCTCTGGAGCTTGCAACTGATGAGGGTTGGGAGATTCCCGGTTTTGATTTAAAATACCGCTCTCCTACTGTTAAGATAAACGACCCACAAGTTGCATACGATGCCGTTTCCGGCCTCTTGAGCACTGATGAATTTACTGAGGCTTGTAAGGTCACGCTTCCAGCACTTGCAAAAGTTTACGGGAATAAACTGCCACGAGGGCAGAAGAAAGACGCAAGAGCCGCAATCGAGTTAGCTTTACTTAAAGGAGGAGCTATCCCTTCCGATGATGCGGACGGAGAAGAAGACTCTAGGACTCCTTACTTATCTAAGCAGAAGAATTAATTTTATAAGGATCGTATAAAAAAATTATACGGACTGAAACAAACAAACAAAACAACATAACAACGTAACAACGTAACAACAAAACGACATGGCAACTAAAACAAAAAAGTCAGAAACGACTGAAACATCAGAAAGTACCGCAGTAGCGGTGGCTACATCTTCTTTCGCAGAAGGTGACTTCAACCAAAACGACATTATCATGCCTGAGATTAAATTATCTCAAGGTGCGGGAGCATTAGGAGATTGGCCAAAGGGTCAGCTCGTAGTCGACGCGGAGTTCGAGGTTGAAAAGCCGGCTATTATAACGGTTCTTTCTTACAAGAAGCAGTATGTGGAGTACATCCCTTATGGGACAGGTGAAACATCCCGCTTCTTTAATACCGAAGAGGAAGTAGTGGAAGCTGGTCTTTCTCTTAAGTGGGCGGACAACCAACGCCCAACGGCCAACGCAATCATGGACACTATGATTTGCGTCCATGGAGGCAAAGATGCAGACCCTGCTCAGTTCCCTTATGATTTCAAGGGTGAGCGTTATCTCTTTTGTCTCTGGAGGATTAAAGGTACATCCTACGACACTGCGGCTAAGCCTATAGTTACGGCCGATTCAACCTACCTTAAGGGCAACATCCGAAAGGGTTCGTTTATTCTCGAACCAAAGAAAGCTGAGAATTCAAAAGGTTCTTGGTGGGTGTCTCAACTTAAACGCAAGGGGTTGAATGATGACGACTTCGTAGCGTTCCTTGGTGAATTTATGTAATTTGCTCTAGGGGTAGAGTTGGTATAGGGGCGCCGAGGGTTTTTGTGTTTCTCCCCGGCGCCCCGTTTTTTCTAAAATATTATGAGTAGACGAAAAGCTTTAAAAGATTGGCGCGATAAATTTTTTGTTATCGATTGGGAGACTTACTACGATTCGGATTGTACAATAAAAGGTACAACTGCGGTAGAGTATTGTAAGCACCACAAATTTGACCCTTATCTCGTGGCTCTTTGTTGGGGCGACGAGGAAGACCAAAGGTATTCTGGTCCGCCTGAGGATTTTGACTGGAGTATAGTTGAGGGTAAGACCGCTATCGCTCACAATCGAGGCTTCGACCATCCGGTGACCCTGCGAGCCATTGAAATGGGTAAGATGCCCGACATAAAAATTAATGGATGGCACGACACTTCTGCTATGTCTTGCTATCTCCAATTAGGCAGGTCGTTAGCAGATGCGATGCGCGGAGTTTTTGATGAGGAAATGTCTAAAGAAGTTCGTGACTACATGAAGGGTAAAACCTGGAAAGACATAGAGGCAGACGGGAAAGCGGAAGATGTAATTGCGTACGCAATCACGGACGCAATCTTAGAGTGGCGTTTGTTCACTGAGCTGTATCCGTTAATTCCGAAAGAGGAATTAGAACTGGAAGATTTAACAATTAAGATGGGGCTTCGCGGGTTGCCCGTGGATATTGAAATGGTAGAAGACGCCATAGACACTCTTGAGAAAAAAATGTGGGAGTGTCGAAACGCTTTACCTTGGTACAACGAGATAGATCCGGACACAAGAAAGCCTTATGTTGTTTATTCAAAGAAAGCATTAGCAATAGAGTGTCGTCGTCGCGGGATCGAGCCTCCGAAATCTCTAGCCAAAGGCAACGACGACGCGAAGAAGTGGTTAGCCGAGCATCAAGATAGCTTAACTTTTGTTGCCGACATGCAGAACTACCAGCGAATGAATACTCATTTGCAAAAGCTCAAAACTATGGCATCCCGTGTCAATGAGGAAGGCCGGATGCCCTACTCTCTTATGTATTTTGGTGCGGAAGTCACCGGCCGATGGAGTGGAGCTGGGGGGTTTAATGTTCAGAATTTACCTCGTGATACTAAGTACGGGATTAATATCCGTAACTGCATTAAAGCTCCAAAAGGTAAGGTGTTTATAGTAAGCGATCTTAGTCAAATTGAGGCTAGATTGATATGGAAGTGCGTAGGCGATGAAGAATCTCTTGATCTTGTCCGCGATGGGTATAATCCCTATGAAGCTCATGCGATAAACACTATGGGCTGGACTGGTGGAAAGCTTAAAGACGAGGATCCCGATTTATATTTATTAGCTAAAACCCGTGTGTTGCAATTGGGCTACGGTTGCGGCTGGTATAAATTTTATGAAACCGTCAGATCTTTCGGCCAGCTTCACATTCTCGAAGGAGAGTACTCCCATGGGGATAAGCGTAGGTTTACTAATTTTTTAAGTAATTACCAAAAGAAATACCACGAGTGGTTTGAGGCTTCCGACGCCACTACCAAGCAACACTGGGTAAATGCGTTCATCCAAGTAATGGATTACCGTGACAAAAATCCATTAATTGTCGACCGATGGAAAAAATACGACGCGGAGTATAAAGACAAAAATGACGGTCAGGATATGTCTATCGAGTTGATGAATGGTAGAAAAATAAACTTTTGGAACATTCAAGTTACTAAGGAAAAGACTACCGCGAAGTTACAAAAAGGCGGAGCCCGTAGATCAAGTTATTACGGTGCTAACATTTTTCAAAATGAAGTTCAGGCGAATGCCCGAAATTTATTTGGGGGGCATATGCTGGAAATTAATAAAGCCGGTTACGATATCATACTGCAAGTGCATGATGAAGTTGTGGTCGAGGTAGATTCAAACAAGGCACAGCAAGCCAAGAAACAGATTAGGGAGATAATGAAAACTCCACCACTTTGGTGTGATGCACCGTTAGATTCAGAAACGGTGATTATGGATATGTACACAAAATAACAAAAAATCGACATAAAGGAAAAATATGCTTATAGGATTAACAGGTAAAAAAGGGTGCGGGAAAACAAGTGCCGCAACTTCATTAAGAGACAACCACGGATATATTATTAGGAGTCTAGCGACGCCCTTAAAAGAGACTTTAGTAAAGTTTGGAGTCCCAATAGAGAATATGGAGACTCCGGGTTTAAAGGAAATACCCATTGAAGAGTTCGGTAATAAATCTGCAAGACAGGTTATGCAGCTTTTCGGTACGGATTTCGCGAGAGCTATGATTTCGAACACGATATGGGTTGATAAACTTGTACACGATATTGAAACTCTTTTCGAAAGTGGTGTTGAAGATATCGTGGTGGACGACATACGGTTTAACAACGAAGCGCGCGCCATATTACATCTGGGCGGTGTGGTTATTGAGGTAGTCCGCCCCGATGTTTTTGACGGCGACAGCCATATAAGTGAAAGAGGTGTGGCGATGGAGTTTATTACTATGCAGCTTGAGAATGTTAGTTGCTACTCGTCCGACTTAGATTTTGCAGTAACCAATTTGCTGGGAGGTTTACATGTCTAAGTATCTTTGCATACCCAATGTTTCTGCATCAATTGTTGAAGAAAAAGAGCCTTGGAATTCCAACATAGTTTTACCTAAATTTGAGAGTAAAGCTAAGTTTCGGCAGTATATAGCCTACCCCACGACTAAGTATTTATTGTATAATGGGAGCGAGGGTGTCGACCCACATCAACGGGTCACTTCTCAGAACCCACCTCTTTACTTACATTCAGTTACCGCTGATTTTGATGCAAAGCTAGATGAAAAAGAATTTCGCCAGGTAATGCTGCGAATGATTGATCTTCAATTCCCTTGTACTTGGGTATCACGTTCTTATTCTAAAGGGATTCACGCGACTTGGGAGTTTGAAAAACCAATAATGCTTCATGGCTCCAAAGCTACTAAACGGCTGTTGCAAAGAATAGCGGCGGAGCTTGAGTTAGATAAACTTTGTCGCGGTTTTGACAAACCCGCTTTCTCAAACCCCCATACCTATTATAATCTAGGGACTGAGTGGAAGAAGGTTTCTGATACAAAAATACCATCTAACACCCTGCATTTTTGGCAATATGAGACTAGCCGATCCGAAGACTTTGAAGGAAGAGGTGCCGTAATTCCGTTAGATTTAATTGCCGAGGAAGTTCAGCGTCAGTTTCCAAACTTATGGAGCGGTGCGTTTCAAGAAGGTTCAAGAGGTATATGGTTTTGGGGGCCGGGGGCTAACTCAGACTGGAACCCTACAGCGTGTATTGTTCGCCAAGAAGGAATGCAATGCTTTAGCGCGGACAAACCTTTTTATACATGGAAGGAAATTTTAGGCACTAGGTTTGTTTCTCAATTTGAGGTGGGTCGCATTGGTGAGTGCATTGATAAGTACTGGTATGATGGTAGGAATTTTTTAATAGAAGACGATACGAACGGTTTCATAATAGCTGGCAAAGACGAAGCGTTTTTAGACCTACAGGCACGGCATAATTTATCTAATCAAAGAGGGCGTCGCGAAAATTTATCAGAAGCTCAACGAGCGTTGCATCAGATCCACACGACTAAGAGGGTTGAATCAGCGGTACCGTTTTGCTTTGATAAAAACAGAATCGTACACTTTGAAGGTAAGCGTTATTTTAATACAGCTAGGATAACGCCAATTAAACCTATTGAGGACAACTCTAAATGGGGAGTTAAATTCCCTACTATAGCAAAGTGGGCCGAGGATATGTTTGGGGAAAAGCAACTACCTTGGGAGTTAGCTTGGCTCTCCTACGCATACAAAAATGCTTTAAAAGGGACTCCGCAGAAAGGCCACTGCCATGTTCTAGTCGGCCCACCGAATTGCGGTAAGACAATGTGGAATACGAAGATTCTCGGGGCTTTATTCGGAGGTCATATGAAGTGCTCCGAGTACCTCGTAGGTAAGACCGATTTCAACGACCATTTATTTGAATGCGGTATGTGGACGGTAGATGACGAAGCTGGAACTAGTGGTGAGTCTCATGTTCAGTTTTCTTCTAAGATAAAAGAATTCGTGGCAAATGATACCTTTGTCGTAAATGCAAAATTTAAAAAATCAGGCAGGGTTTATTGGAGAGGTCGAATGAGCATTACATTGAACAACGACCCTATGTCCATGCGGATGTTACCAGATCTCGACATGTCAACCCGCGACAAGTTGATGGTTTTTAATTGCAGCCCCTTTACTGGTTTTGACGACTTGTTTGCAGGGAAGGTATTAAAAGAGTTACCGTATTTTGCCGCTTGGTTAGACAATCACGAAATACCGGATGAAATGAAAGAGTACCGATTTGGCGTAAAAGCTTACTTAGATTCTAGTATAGAAAGTGCAGCCCAAGCGGACGGCAATTACGCTCATATCATTGAGTTAATGGAGATCTTTAGGGACACACAAGTAGACAAAGGAACTGAATGGCGGGGCACTTGCTCTGAACTCCTTAAACACCTTGCGAAAGTGTCGGGAGTTGAAGTTTTATTACGCGATGTAAATTCCAGAAAATTAGGTTGGGGATTAAGGCACATGGCTTCAAAAGGTTTTAAATGGTTAGAGCGAGACTCTACCAAGGGGGTGTATAGGTGGATAATCTCTCGAAAGGAGTAAAAACTAATATTTTTAGGGGGACTTCTGGGGAATTATTATTCGCTTATGAAGCCCAAAGAAGGGGCTTGTACCCATGTAGCTCAGTTATGGGGGAGACTCCGTGTTTTGACATGATAGTTATAAACGCTAGGTCGGGCAGACCAATTATCGTCCAGATCCGAACAGCCGAGTTTTCGAAAGCTAGTTATAAATTTTCCGTTAGAGCTACTTGTAAAAACAACTCAGTCCACTTAAGGGACACTAATGTACAATATCTTTGTGTATTCGCCCCCGGCCCCGATGTATGGTACTTCATACCAGTTGGAAAAATAACGAGTAATTCCGTTACAGTTTTCGGACACAACCCTAAGTCGAAAGGGATGTATGAAAAGTTTAAAGAAAACTGGAACGTCTTTGGTTCTTCTTTGGACGGCCGGGGCCTTCTGAATTAAAGAGATCTGCTTTTCTTAACCTAGACCTAACAGATTCTTCTGAAACATTTAATAAAAGAGAAATAGTAAGCGGGTCGTGCCCGTCCATATACCTTGCTAATACAAAGGCGGAATACTCTTTTAAACGCCTGCGTATTCTTTTTTGATCCTCTACATCAAGATAATTTTTTTTATTTTCTTTTACATCCTTAACGGGCGCTGTTCCAAAAGTATCTTGAACAAATTTTTTTGTAAGCCCTAACTGAGCTAAAAAATCAGTCATCTAATTCAACCGCTTTAATGCGAACCATACGAGCGGGAAACTCTACAAACCCATGAGTCTCTATCTCAAAAGTGTCGTCTTTAAACTCAATATTAATTTTAATCTCGACATCCGCAGCTCCTTCCTGTTCAAATGCAGACAGTTTTATTTGTGGTATCAGCTCGTCTATTAAGGCTGCAACAGTATCACCACAAGTTTTAATTAAAGGTTTTTCAATATCCGCCGAATTTTTCAACCATTTCATAAGTTCAAATCAAGTTACACCACACTGAAGATAAAATTAACAAATTTGTAAAGCATTGTCAATCAACTGCATGGTAGGGTATCCAAGTGGCTAAAGGATGCGGACTGTAAATTCGACCGAAAACCACAACATGTTGTAGACAATCGCTTAAATACTGGCGTTCCAAACCGCCATACACCATATATTGCGATATAAACAAAAATAAAAAGGTTCAAAAAAGGATACAACATGAAGTACATAACAAAAAAAGGAAACAGGGTTTATAAAAGAAATAAAGGGGCTAAGCATTGGTCATTTAAAGTGACCGTAGATGGTAGGGCTGTTTATTTTAATTTAGGAAAAGAGATAGCAATCGCCAAAAAAATGGCGGATGAGATAGATGCTTACTTAGTGTTTAACTCAATGGAAGACACTATTCTTAAATATAACCCTAATAAAGTGAAAGGGAAAGCCGCCCCTAAGACCAGCGTCCTAGTATCACCGACCCTTGGTGACATAGTAGATTTTTTAAGAATTAATAAAAATTTGATAGGCATAGAGCATCGAACATTTCAGTGCTATAGGCGCGGTTTATACCGGGTCACAGGTTTACCAGATAAAGAGGCTAGAGCATTACCGTTGAAGAGACTAACTAAGAAAATGCTTCGCGAAGTTAAAGCGGGTAGTGTTCGTGGAATCTCCGATAAAGTGACTTTGCAGGAAAAGAAAAGGTCTTATAATACTCTTCTTCGAAATGCTAAATCGGTCTTTTCGGAGACCGCTATGGCTTATTACCCTGAGACTTGGAGTTTTGAAGGTCTCGGTTTTTTACGAAAGGAGATCTTTTTTAATCGGGTAAAAAAAGATTACACGCTACCGGGGACATCTTTGATTGAGGATACTTTTAAGTTAATGAACGAAGTAGACGGCGATCAATTTGTGATTATGGCATTAGCCTTACATTTTGGTATGAGACGGAAAGAGATTTTTTTTGCAAAAAGAAACTGGTTCGATATTGATGAAGACCGTTGTTCTATTTGCATTGCCGCAGAAGGTAAGTTTAAGCCTAAAAACGGTCTCGATGGCTACACGGCTGGGGATGTAAACTGGGGTTCTAAAATACTAGACACATCTGAAGGCTTTGATTTTCTAGTAACAGACCGCGCTCGGATCGCTGAAAAAACTTTTAAGAAAGTAACAGACTCATTGAGAGATATCGGTTGGACTAGGCAGAGCCCGCTGCATGAGTTAAGAAAACTTTACGGATCTTATTTAGCTACAACAAAGGGGCTTTATGTAGCCCAAAGTTATTTGCGCCACACAAGCCCCTCGGTTACATCACAATACTATGCGAAATTGATGCCTAGCAAAAACATGCTGGCTTGTTGGGCGGCTTAAGAAACTTGTACCAGCGAGGTAATACTAGCGGTGCTGTATCCGGCGTCGTTGTAACTATATACTGCGTAGTAATAGTCACCGGTAGGTACACCTTTATCAATATGCTGAACACCGGTAATCCCCGTAATGTCAGCCAACTGAGTTGAAGTACTTGGGATTGCGTCAGTTGGGGCTGCGCTCGCAGTTACAAAAGAATCGCTTGTAGCCGCCGTTCCGGTGTCCGGTGTCCGAAATACCCTGATACCATCTACATCGGTGGTATCGGTCGGCAGAGCGTCCCATTTTAGTAAAACATTAGCCATCAGACTAAACGGTCGTTATAGAAACTCTACTTGTAGTAGTTGTACAAGGGCTGTATCCGGCTGCGTTTTTTGAAAAAGCTGCGTAATAATACTCCCCAATTTCTGAAACTGTGTCGACATAAGACATTGCTGTTGAGGCAGCGGATGGTACGATGACATCGGATCCCGTAAAGCTTGCCGATAAGTGGTCTGCTGAAGATACGGGGTTGTTGTCGGAATCTACGTAATCCGAACAAGCGGGTGCGGTAGCTACGTCAGCGTCGCCTGCCAGTTTCTTAATTCGAAAAAGTTCGATAGAATCAACATTTGTGATGTTCGCTGGAGAGGTCCAAGATAATAGTATATTTGCCATGATTTTTTGATATTAATGTTTAAGTTATATTTAGTTAAGCGGTTGTAATTTCCGGATTTTCCTTTTTAAATTGTTCTGAAGCGTGGTTGAGGCATATTTGAAAATAGTCTCTATCTGTTGCGAGCTGCATGCCTACCTTTACGCAAAGCTCAAATGTTTCATCCGAAACCTCTACTTCTAATTCTTTTTCAGATTCGCTCATATTTTATTACGCTGGGGCTAAGGCCTGCCAAAAGTCATCGCGCCAATTGGTAGACAGAAATGCAGCTGTGCCATCGCTTGCTTCTACATTTACATTTCCAGCGCCATCTACGCTTGTAACCGTCCAATAATTTTTACTTGGCGTCATATGAGCATTCCCCGCCTGATCGGGCTCTCTTAAAATCTCTACAAGCATACCAACTTCTACGGTGCCCGAGTGGACAGTGTAAACGGGACCGGCGCCTTGTATACCTGCCGTTAAAGCCGAAGGTGCGTTAAATGCCGATTGGCTAAAAGAGAATTGGTAAATATGGTCTGGGTTCCAAAGACTTGTCCGGCAAGTACCACCACCGCAAGCGTAGATTGTGTATACGCCTAAGCGGTCTCTCCAAGGCCCATAACTCGGTCTTGTATGTGTGCCTACGTGAAACTCCGGATTAGCTCCATTTGAGTAGTCGGTCAAATAAGGTATCCGGCTATCCCGCATTTCTTGAGTCTCCACGGTATCTTGAGTGTACCAACCGCTGTACACCAAGTTGCCTAAATCTTCCATACCGTTTTCTTTACATACAACCCAATTAACACCCCAGTCGTTTATACTCAAAGTTTTTTGAGAATCATCCGGGTCGGGTGGTAGCACTTTATTATATTTCCCTTCTTCGTAACCGGTATCCCAATCGAGCCATTTCTCGTGACCGGAAAGCTGTACATCGCGTCCACCTAATTTGTAATTAGAAGGCTCATTAGTGCGCTTTCTCATTTCAAAATCGCCACTTTGTTGTAGGTAATTGTGGTTCTGCCCACAGCTGTCGTGTGGCCAATAGTAAAATGCTCCGTTTTTAATCTCCCTCAAGTAAACTTTGCCTTGTTCCCAGTCTCTATTAGATTTTGCAATCCATTTTACCCAAACAAAGGTGTGATTAGCATCAGTATACCAGGTGGCATGGCGACCAAATCCGGAATTCCCGGTGAAAAGTTGATTTTGAAATTCGTAGTTACTTAAGTTGGGCATTATAGTACCATTATGATCGGAGATCGTGTCTGAGGTAAATCTATAATACGTTCTATTAAAAGTTACGTCATTCCATAATAAATTATTTAGCTGGTCGTCGGGAACTTGTTCGCTTAGTAAATCCTTCGGGAAGGGGCTGGCATCATATATTCCCGGGACACTGTAATCTAGATCAAGTGGGTTTATATCCTTGTAAACCTGAAGACCAGTCGGAGCTTCTTTTGCTTCATCTAATATAGTCTGGCTTAAATACGATTCTGCATATTCACTAGTCCATTCGATATTAGCTTTTCCTCTAAAATGACTAGTTCTCCAAACTTCGGAATCCCATTCTTCGTAACCTAAATCGGTTCCGCCTACATCTGCCGGTTTATAGTAAGTTTCATATGGAACTTGATTAGGCACTGCAAAAGAGTATCGCACTGGATCCGCAAATGTCCCGTTAATCTGCGCCCAACGAGCTTTGTTTTCATCTTTGAATAAGGGGGCTATATATTTACCATTAACCTGCATCCAATAGAAAGTGCTTGCAGTAGCCTCGTCAAATACGGGCCTCGCTTCGATATTTAAAGGTTTCGCATCTTCTCCTAAAGTAGCATCTCCCGTACCTAGGCTCGTAGGAGCGTTGTCCGCTGTTAGATCGTATATCATACTAGTTAAATCTCCCGGAGCGCTAAGTAAAGTCGGCGCTAACTCTCTGGTCGAATAAGAGCATAAAGAAAGCCCGGAGGAATTGACGGAATAAACTCCATAAGTTACTACTTCAAAATCGGGAGTGCCTAAATCGTCATAAGTAATAGTATCCGTAGGTAAATCCGAAGCTATCTCGACACCTAAGCTCGAAATTTGATCGCAATCGGAAAGCAAGCCTGGGTATCTGTAAATAGAGATAGAGTCTACAATGTCGGTCCTAATAGGAGGATCCCATTTAATTCGTAAGTCGGCCATAGTCAGATAATAGTTTGTTATGTTTTATTTTTAAAGCGGTTGTGTTGTCTTATTGGTTGATGCCGTAAGCATCCCACGCTCTTTTGTCCCATGTAGATCTCGCCATCCAATATAGGTAATCGGGGCCGGTGTAGTGTACATTATAACCATCCCAAACATCATATTGCTTAAAATGAGCGCCCGTTGAATTGGAATGAGTACCTAATGGGTACTGCCCCCAAGGAGCTACGGCTGCCGTCTCGCAATTAAGATACCCTGATACCGCTCCATCTCCGTTTTCACATGGGTTTCCGCTGTCGGTTGACCACTGATGCCAAAAATCCGGTTTAGTGTAAGGGTTAGGCGGTCGCACTTCGTCGGCAGTGAAGGTGTCGTCTGCTTTCATTAGCACTTCCTCACTGAAAACTCCTACAATGCCGGCAAATTGATTTGGGTGTATCACCGTCTTTCGGAATATATGCCGTAGAAAATCTTTAGCCGTTACTTGTTCTGCTAACTCCGCCCCTTGTAAGTTTTCTTTATGTATAAAGTGGTACACATCTAAAGCTTTCTCGTAAGTCTTGTAGACATGGTAAATAAATAATATAGAAAAAGGCCCAGTTTTACTGTTTTCAATAAACCAAGAAGTTAGCATCGGCTGCTGCGTGCTTGTCGCATCGAAGTAACCATCGTCATCGCAATCCCAATCTTTCTGTATACTCGCACCGTTTCTCCAAGTTCTTTGTGATATGATACTACCGTGCTCCCCCTCAAAATAATCCAAAAAGTTAAGCCCATCACACGCGGATTCATAGTAATCTAATGATTCCCAGCGTATTCGCCTCTCAATTGCATTGTTGCCTATGCCTAACCTAAATCTTTCCGTTTCTCCAGTGTCCAGTTGCTCAAGTGTAAACAACCATGGCCTGTTGTAAACGGGGGTATAATCTCCCGAACCCGAGTCATTGTGCCCGAAAGGTAGCCCATTATCCCAAAATGCCGATAAAGAAGTGGGCGCTTGGTTAGCGGTAAAACCTAAGTTAGTGGTGGCCGAAAGACTAGAAGGAGTTTGTTCCGCAATATTTACCGATTCTAAATATTGAGGTGCTGATCGAAAATCTCCTATTATTGTTACTTCGGATGACAAACTTGTTGGGGCTTGCGCGGCTGATAAAGGTACTATAGGTAGGTGTGCTTGTAAGCTCGAAGGTAAGTATAAATTAGCCCCCAAATTTCCAATTGTAAGGAAAGGCACTGCTGTAAGCCCAGTGGGTTTGTGCATATTAAAATCTAAAGATTCTTCCGCAAGTAAACCGACAGGCCGCGAAGACGCCCTTAATGTTATATCCGTTATTTGTACATTTCTCGGATGGTAAACGCCCATTTCATCTCCGATATAAAGAGACTCTACTGTAACGTTACTGGGCATATAATCTGTTAAATTAAACGCAGAAATACCGACGGGCTTATTAGACTCATTTAAGACTTCAATCGCAGTTATTGAAGCGGGCGGAGCTGGTGCGTCTTCGTCAATTTCGTCAGCGTCGGCTCCAGTAGGTTTATGGGATTCTCCTAGAAGCTCGTTTGCCGAAAGTAAAGTTGAGCCGGCACTCAACCCTAATTTTTCAGCGGAACTTAAACCCGTAGGTTGTGAATTAACCCCTAGTATCTCATTACTTTGGATACCAGTAGGTGCGTCATCTTCTAAAAGTTTTTCTATCGCGCCTAGTAATTGAGGAGCGTCTTCCTGATTTACTAGGTACTTTGCAGCAAGAAAGTCCCTAAGCGGGTGAGTTAGATTTAAATCGGTAATAGATACTCCGGTAGGCTTGTGCCACCTAGTCAAAAAAAGCGTGTCTATGTCAGTAGGCCCGAATTTAAAAGTTAAATCTAAAGCGTTAATCTCGGTAGGCGTTTGGCCTGGCCCTAGCCTTCCATCAACCGCCTGCATACCCGAAGGAGCATTTTCGCCCCTTAAAGTAATTTCTTTAGCCTCAATATTTAATGGTGCTTTATCCGGACCTATAGAAGGGCAAGTGCCATTAGATACAATTTGTATCTGGTAATCTCCGGGTACTCCGTACCATTGATAATCAATAACATTTCTATTATTTTCATCAAAAATAGCCGCAATATCTAGGTTGTCATTATTTAATTCGGTAACCCCTTTGTATGTGCAATATACGGCGTAGTATACGTTAGTGACGGAGCCAACGGGTATGGTTTTAGGTACACCTATAGCAATTCTTTTACCTTGAAATTCGATACCCATTAGAAACTTTTCCCCATTAAGTGCCCTATTGAAATTTCTCTCAAAGCCCACGGATACTCTTTATGAGTGCCTATTAATAATTTAATTTTAAACCTTCGACCTCTAAGGTTTGTAAAAACTTTCATGTGCTCCTGGATAGGCCCTTTAAACTGCCCGCTATATTTTTTTTCTTCATTAGCAATGTAACACCACAAGTTACCAAAAGAATTTTTATGAAAAGAAAGATCTATTCTATGAACCTGTTTTTCATTATGCTCGTCACCAAGGTGTATCCAATTTGTCTCGGCAATTGCTAAATACCCATCCCTGTAATATTTAGGATCTTTAATAACACCAGCTTTGTCAGTAGGTTCTGCAAAAGGCGTTTCTAAATACAACCCACGGTAGTGGAAAGAGTCCTCAGTAGGAGATGCTACAAATCCGTATTCTTCAGCTCTTAATGGGTATTTTGAATTCCACCAAACATCCGCCGGTGGTTTCGGGAAGACCGTGTCTTTAAATTGAGTTAAGTCGGTAGTCAGTACTTTATTTTCTTCCGTAACTACTAAAAAACCTTCATTCGGAGCATTTGTAACAGCGCTTACCGCTTGATCCACAAAAGGCCCAGCAAGCGTATCATTATTTTCCGAAAGCATGTAGCCTTTAAATTTAGGCGGACGAGTTGAGCCATCAAAATTAAAAGCTTTCCCGATTACCTTTACGTCCTTGTTAGCTACATCTTGCTCATCCATGATAAATAACCCCCACTCGTTTGCTGTCTAATACTTGTGGGGAGTTTTTGATTTGCACCCATAGTAACTGAGAGATGTGCGATATAGCCAAATTAGCGCTAGCAAAAGCCTCTTCTACAAGAGTAAAGTCGTCTTTATCTCTAACAGAATTGCCTTCTTGTTCGCATAGATCGTACTCTAGCATACTTGGTATTGTGGAATACCTACTAGAGCTCCCGGGCTGTTTATCGCTAGTTGCCGTGTGGTTTACGGTAACGGAATACCTAGTGTCATTAAACCAAACAAAACCGGGGTCTTGAGGCAGCGAAGTCTGAGGTGGGCCGTACACTTTTCCTACTTCCCAATCGTTCGGCTTATAATTCCGCGCCCAAGCGTCAATACCTTCTTGTGTGGGGTTTGCTAATACTGACTCTAGTGACGAATTCATAATCCCGTCCTTAACATCCTGGGCAACGTGAACCGCTTCATGCATGTATGTAACATGAGCCATTCTTGTCCAGTTAACCGCGTTTGGGTTATCAGGTTGGCAAGTGCTTCCGGGAAAGCCATCTCCAAAATTAATTATTATAGCATTACCGACGGGATCGTATTGACCAAAAATACCTCCACCATTACTGCCGGGCAATGCTCCTATTAACTGTTGAACCCCCCATGCTTCTAGCTGCGCAAATATAGTCAATGCATCTTCAAGAGAATCCCCCATACCACAAGACTCATACCAAGTAGTAATAAAGTCTGCGTCTATAGTTCTTAACCCAGTCCAACCCATACCTTGGAATAAACCATTAGTGGCGTTATCTAGCGCATCAATCGCATCTTGAAGGGTTTGCGCGGCGTCGGGATCAGGATCGGGATCGGGATCGGGATCAGGATCAGGATCAGGATCAGGATCAGGATCAGGATCAGGATCATCGGGATCGGGGGTTGCATCCCCGCAATCATCATTTGCACAAGTAGCGGAAACAGTCCAAGAAGTGCCTTGTAAAGGCCCCCATGCCTTGCAGACCAACTCTCGAGGCTCCGACGAAATTTTATCAAATACAAAAGTAGCTCCCGTCGTAGGGTTTGGTAAAGCGGTGACTTTTTCGCCTACAATTTCGGGAGGTAAAACGATCGGGTTCCCGTTCCCGTCTTCTATAGGTAGCGTAGTCCACCGCCATTCTGTCCCAACTTTTTCAACAAGAGCTCCTAGATTTGTAGGGTCTTTACTACACCAACCCGTGTTTAAAATCTCAACCCCATTCCATTCAAAAACAAACCTATCTGGGACATAGTCGGGGTTGTAAGCAATAGTTATGGGGCCACACCCAGGGCCTAAATCAATTGTAAATTCTTCTGGATCCGGCCAGGCTTGCCCGCCCGTTGTTGCGACATCTGTGTCACATTGTGCAATATCGGGGGGTTCAACTACGGGGTAATCCGCCCTCTCATCCTCGGGGGCTTCGTATTCTATAGGGTCGTCTATTTCGGGGCCGGGAGGGTCTTCTCCGTCATTAGGGTCTTCGGGCTCAGGGGCTGGTTGGCCGTCCGGAGTTATGATAGTGTCCTTTTCTAAATACTCCTCAATTGCGGGACACTCAAATTCCGGGTCGGTAGGTATTATTATATTATTTTCAGCAGCCCATCTGGTGTAGTGTGGGTTTTCTATAAATATTAAATAAGTACCGGAACTTGCGTCGTAAGCTGCAAAAGTTTTAGATAAATCGTCTGGGTGTTCTTGATCCCACACACCTTTTGGGATGTAAGTCGCTTGATCTTTATCGGACTCGGATTCTACTTCCTCACCAGAACGGCTAGCACTTTCGTCTTTATAAATTTGGCCGTCATGCCCTAACCAAAAAGGCATTGGGCCATCAGAGTTGGTGACAGAAGCGTGAGAAGCTGCACCTGAAAAAGCGGAGCTAGGTGTCTGCTCTGTTCTATACCCCGACGAAGCTTGCCCAGGTTTAGGGGCGTATAATAAAGAACAGCCTTTATCCGTGTGTACCACTACCTGGTTATTTACCACGGAAAGCCCCGTTATTTTAGTAGCGTTAGTTAATAGTAAATCTACCTTACTTACTGCAAAGTCGGAATAAGGAGAGTCCGTGTCTGGATTAGAAAGATTTGCGGGTTCAGATACGTAAATAGTAAGAGGGTTGTTGCAATCCCCCGCTGCAAAAAGGCACTTAGAAGGCCCGATTACAAAGTATTTACATAAAGGAAATGAACGCCACTCCATACTGTAAAGCTGCTTGTCTGGTTCGTAAGCGTAATCAACATCGTTAATGCCTACTTGCTTTGCATTAGCCGAACCATCCCCGAAGACCAGCGACCTATTTCCAACGCTATTAAAATAAGCGTCTTGTTTGCTAAAAGATTCGTCGTTTACTACGGTTTGGGTTTCGGTAAACTCTTCCATAGTACCTGTAGAGTTTCTAAGAACGCCTATATCGTGTATTTTTTTATTTCTACTAATATAGGCAATCTTATCACCCGAACTGTTCGACATTACGTCTACCTGATTATTTACAGATTGCGAAATCTCGACACCCGAAAGATCAACTAACTCTTTCCATTGGGGCGACGAGCGCAGGCCGCCAGTAGGCTGAGGGATACACCCTTCAACAACTGCCATGGATCCTCGATTGGCATCATCTCTATGCCCCTCAATCCCGGAAAAATTCGGTATCCTAAAAAACCTCACTTATCCTTTTTAGGCTCTTCTTTGTAAGGTATCAACCGGTTGAGTTTATCTTGACGCCTTTTACACCCCCCACATTGCTTAATTCCTAGGGCATTTGTGACTTTTTTTATAGTGTCACCTAAGCCTTTACTTTTGGGGTTTGGGATAGAGGTTTTAGCTACTAATTTTTTTGCCGTTTCTAATTTTCGTTCTCTTTCTACTTCGGAAATCTTGTCTAGCAATATTTTTTTCTTACCCTCAAACTCTATCGTTATTTTTTCTAATGCTTTTTCAATATCTTTTTTAGTATTCATAATAATTAGCTATTTCGTTTCTTATTAAATCCACGATGTCTATCGAATCTATAACACCGTCGTCGTTGGAGTAAGCCTCCACTTCTAATTCGTAAATACCCTGCCTACCCCTGGCTTGCGCAATGCCTTCAGGAGTAATTGCGAGACCTATTGGTGCGCGCTGCCAATCACCAAGCACACCCACGGAGTTATCTTGTAAAGCGTGTATAGATTCGTGGGTAAAAACCTCTAAAGTAATACCCACTAAAGCATTGCGTGCTGGGTAACGCTCCTCAAGTGTTTTTATATATACATCCAACTCACCCTTGCCGCTGTAGTATATCCCGTACAAGGGGGGTGTGAACTCAGTACCCGTGTATTCCTCTTCAACATTAACCCCAACTAGTAACCTTTCGAGCGATTCGTTAAGGCTTAAAATAACCTCCTCTTCGAGAGAACTCCGGTCGGGTGATATTAACCTTTTCCATTTTTCGGGAAGATTAGGGGTTTCTTGTATATTAACCGTCCTCATATTTTGTTCTTCGGATAAGATAAGCATCCGCCCACCCCATCTGTACCATTTCCAAGGATCTCCTTCAAAATCCGCAGGCTGCCAACCAAATATAATAGCGTGGTCGTCCGGTGCTTTATGGGGGTGTGGGTTTACAATTTTGTATTCCCGAAGACCTATATTGGGATGAGGATCCTTCCAAAAAACCTTAAAAGTAGCCTGGCTTGCACCCCTTATGTATTCATCGGGAAGACCTTCTGCTGGGGGCTCTTCTCCTTCTTTTAGGTAAAAACACCCGTCATAATGCCATACAAATTTTTGAGCCGTCAATTTTTGTTTATTATCCACTATGTCAGCTTCACCGGCTACATAATGTAAGTAAACTGTATCAAGCGGTTCTCCATTTTTTCCTTCGTATTTTACAAAACCGGAATCCTCACAACAATGATTATACCCACCGTCCCATTGACCATTGTCTATCCACCAGCCTTCTTCGACTTGGCTGTAGTTAGGATCCATCTCATCAAGAGGGCCTTTGCCGTCAATAGGGGTTATCGCATATCCGCAATCGTAATCTCGGCCTTCGCCATCAAAGCGGTTACTTAAAACAACCTCGACATGCCTGCCGTGGTTAGGCCCACCGTCCGTAAACTCTAAACAGCGATATTCCGGGCAGTCATTAGGAGGGGGGCATTCTACATACTCGTAGTTATTTAATTCTTCATCTGACTCAGCGTAGCGGTATCTCCCGTCTTCGCTGCCCGTATATTCTACATCCATAAGTATGGACACGCATTCATTGGGTTGAAATCTCCTTTGAATATCCTCAAAAACGCTATGATAGTGGGCTGGTGTATCGTCTTTTATTTTCGCATCTCGGGCTTTTCCATTCCATTCAACATAGTATATTACCCAATCGCCCGGCAGTTTTAGGCACATTCCTATTGGCCCATAGCAAGCGCCTGGGCAGGGTCCTACATCAACATAGTTTTTCTTAAAATTTTCATCTGAAAAAAAATCAGGATCACCAATGTGCTCCCCGTATTCTCCTAAAAGCTGAAGAACATATATACAAGGTGCGCTCCCCGTGAAATCGGGGTACCCGCTAGCTGGGCCGTTATAGATTACCTCGTATATTTTTTTCCCGCTTTGAGAAGTGGAAACACAACCACCCTCCCATGGGTCATCGCAATCATCACAAGGATCGCAAGCTCCGTCAGGGCATTTCGGGTATCCATACCTGTCCTTACAGCATTTTTGCCTGAGAATTGCCGTCATTATTGAACGAGTATTTGATTGCAATCTATTTTGATAAGGTGCCCTACCGCGTCTTCTCCCGTTTGACCAGGTGGTATGTCCGTAGATAAAACATGTATAGTTTTTACTGAGCCGTCTATACACACTTCAATCGGGTAGCTGAAATAAGGGTTTTGTGAAAGTGGTGGGCCTTCCATTACCCCCGTTTTTTCCGTTAACGAGCCTTTCTTAACCCAAACTCCGCATTCAAGCGTCCACTCCTCTGCATAATACTTATATAAAAATCGTAAGTCACCAGCTTCGGTACATTTCCACCCTTTTTCGTGGTCATAAAACAACCCACTACTCGTTGAGTCAAAGGCCGGCCCTGTTTTTAAAACTTCTACCGTTCCGTTATGAGGGCATTCATTTAAAAGTGGAATATAGGCGTTACCTTGTAGAGATGAGTTTTCTACGCGAGGTTCATCATAGGTAATATATTCGTCACTATTGTCGCTTAATTCAAGCTTCTCAGTAGTGATTGTAGCCTTTTCACTAGTAAGCTGAGATTGTTCCGTTTCTTGTATTCTGTATTTATATCTTTTATTCGTTTTATTGTCGTCGCCTAAGTCTGAAATATCGAACGTGTGGTACAGAGGACTGGAAAAGTTAATAGGTAAATCACTAGCCGATTGTTTTGAACCGTGGTGTACATCAAAATTTTCTTCGTCATTTTTACTGTCAATGTTTGGTCTGATCTGGACTCTACTGTAATAACAATCTTTGTCTCTATTAAACGGAGTTACATCTTCTATAGTAATTCTACTAGTATTTATTGCGTCATAATTAGTAGATGGGTCGTCGGTAAGTGTTGTTTCAAACTTATCGTTTCTAACAGTATAATTAGGAGTAGTGTTAAAACTTATAGCAGTGCTGTTTATATACTTAACCGGCTTAGGGTCGTCGGTTCCTTTTATATACCTAGTTGAGCTAATATCTACATCGTCATCTCCATTTTCAGAGCTAGGGGTGTCTGCGACCGTAGTATCAACTCCATTCAAATACTTAGTCTGCTGTGGGTCATCAGTTCCTTTTACATACCTAGTTGAGCTAATGTCTACATCAGCGTCTCCATTTTGCGCATTAGGGGTGTCGGTAGTAGTTATATTTGGTGAGTAAATTGTTTTAACCGGCTTAGGGTCGTCAGTTCCTTTTACATACCTAGCTGAACTAATATCTACATCATCGTCCCCATTATCGGAATCGGGGGTTGTATTAATTCCTACGTCTACGCTGTGTATATCCTTATTAGGAATTGAGTTATCGTCCGTCCCTTTTTCGTACCTAAGAGATTTAATATCTACATCATCGTCTCCTATTTCATTTGCAGGGGTGTCCGTTACGCAAACTTTAGCCGTTTCCTTATCTATGCTGTCTGGTAAGTCTTCTTCCTTTGTGTTATTAAGCCCTATAGAATTTTGAATAATGTCTAGAGTAACATCTTCAATAGGGTCGCCCTGTTTTATATCTAAAGTTTTAGCAGTTTTCGATTTTTCCTGATCATCTTCTTTTACGACACCGTAGGTAACTGAATCAATTTCGGGGTCCTCTAAAATACCGTCCGTAGTTGTTATATTATTAGAATATATAACCGGGTCCTCCGGCAGGGTTAAATTGAATTTCTCAATTTCAGCCGTTTTAAACTTTAAATCTTCAACGGCGTAGTCTGGATCTGAATCGCATTCTAGCTCTAAACTGTGTATCGTTTCATCAACGGGATCAGGTTCAGGTTCATCGCTATCCTCAAATTTTAAAGAATGAATTTTAAGAGGATCGGGAGGATCGGGAGGAGGGTCGGCCGGTTCTTTTTCTTTAAACTCCGTGCTGCTAATGCCAAACTCCGGTATGGGGGGTTTAGGTGTTATAGTAACCGACCCCATGTTTTCCGTAGTCTCACCACCCATCCCGCCTTGCGCGTTTACAGTGGTACACTCCCCCGCGCTTACATTTAACTCACCGTCTTGAGTTTTAACCGTAACCGGTTTGTATTTTAAAGTTTTCTTAAAAAGCTCAAAAGTAAAATTTTTAGGTATTACTTCGTATTCTTTAGCTTCTTCGTATATTAATTCAATCTCATCTGGAGTAAGCTTTTTAAGCTTTTGCTCCATTATAAATTTATATTGCTTAGGAGTAAGGGTTACTTGTTTTTCATTCTCGAATTTAATCTCAATTTCAGCGGGTGTGATCTGTACATTTTGAGCGTCTTCGTATTTTAAAGTAGTTTTTTCACGCGCGGCAGTGCATTCTTTTACATTTGTATGTGTCCACTTAAAAGTTTCTTTATCTAACGTTACCTTTTTATTTTGTTTTTTAATCGTCAATTCACCAGGGGTGAATGTATGTTTTGATAAATTTGTTGCGCCAAAACTACTCTCTTTATCTTGCCAAAAAAGTTTGTCTTCGGATAAGCATACTATGTATAAATTCCAAGGAGTTATTTCTATCGTTTTTTCGTCGGTAGTTACTAAATTAACAGTTTTTGCGTAAATCTTGTCAGTTCTTTTTGTTTGGGCAAATCTCCAAAGTTTACGCTCAAATGAAAGAGAATAATTATCTAAAATAGCGGCGTTAACCGTTTTCTTGAAGATCTTATCTTCCCTTTTTGTTTGTGTAACATCCCATACTATTTTTGATATATGATGAGTTTTATTGTAACTGACTTCGGCGTTAACCGTCTTTTTATAAATCTCATCTACTCTTTTTACCTCATCAATAGTAAAATTCTTTTTTAAAAATGTTATAGTTTTATTAAAACTAACATTTGCTTTAACTGTTTTTTTATAAACCTCGTCTACCCTTTTTGTTTGCTCAACTTTCCACTTTTCAAAATCAAAAGTTGCATCCTTTTTAGTCCCGTAAAACTCACCCCTCCTTCGAACGATTACTAATTTTTTGCCGTCAAAATTAAAGGTTTGGTCCTCAATTTTCACCTCCAGCTCGTTCCAGTCGGCTTTGAAAACTTGCCGTATAAGTATTTCTTTAACCTCGTGGATGGTGGAATCAATTTTGAGATTAATGGCGACTTTGTCCAGTTTTAGCGTCTCTCTATTTGCGACTACCGCATATTGATTTACTTTTTCTAAAACTTTTAGCTTCTTCTTTTTCTGCTCTATCTTAAGGATATCTTCGCGCTCATAAGTAGTTATTTTTACAGGAGTGCTTTTTACATAAAAATCATGTTCTTGCAGCTTTGGTGTAGCCGTTTTTGATTTAAATGTCTGCTTTTTTTCGGCTATTTTTAGGGACTTAGGGTTTAGAACTAGGCAATTGCTACAAGAACTCGTGCTTTGTTCAAAGACTATCCCCGAAAATTTATTTTCTTGAATGGTACTTTTAGTCCCAACTTGGGTTAATATATCAAAAGGAGTGCCGTCGTTTGGTGATTTTGGGTCGATATAACAACCGTCTAATTTTTTTAAAACGGTAGAATTATTTATATCATCTTCAGTGCCATTTACATTACTAAATGCGGTTATTAAGCTCGTATTTTCGTTGTACTTAGTAGTATCTGATCCGGCCGTGACCGTAGTAGCTAAATTAGTTATGTATGTAAAAGTATCTACGGGCTCGGGTGAGCTTTGACTTAAATCTAAATCCGTAATTTCACTAACATTTATTAACGTCGCTCCGGCGTCACCAGGAGTCACCTGTTCGCATGTAAGACTGATATCTAAATCTTTAGCTAACTTGTGCGTTCCTTTAGGCACAACAGGTTCGGCTTTAGCCGCCCCGTAGTACATGGTGTCGGTAGTATCGGCTGAGTCGATCCATCGATGGGAACCATCGAACATACTAATGGTATCCGAAGGTACTGTATTTATATCTGTAAGGTCTAAAGTATTACTCTCAACCTCGATTTTAGGGTCTTCGGGCGCGTCAGTAAGCTTTATCTTATTTGTCTTAAATACGTCGGGGGTGTTTGAGGAGGGAGTTACGTCTGCAATAGTTAAATCACTACTTTTAACCTCAATTTTAGGGTCTTCGGTTGCATCGGTGAGCTTTATTTTATTCGTTTGATAATTTATATCGGCAGTGCCCGAAGGGGTTACATCTTCTATATCTAACGTATTACTCTCAATTATATCGGGCTGCGACGGCTCAGTCCCATCAGTAAGTTTAAGTTTATTTACAGTAAACGATTTTTTGGCAACCCTCGAGGTGGGTGTTAAATCGGTAATATTTAAAGTATTACTTTCAATTTGATCGGGGGTTGTCGATTCAACCCCATCTGTTATTTTAATATGATTCGATTTATACTTTGCGTAAGCGCAATCTAAGTAAGACGAGGAATCTCGTACCTCTATATCCCAAACTCTCGAAGTTAGTCCATTAACAGCGGACCAAGTCCCGTCGTATTTCCAAGGCTTACTTCCGTATATATCTTTGTCTGGGCCGTTTGCCGGTTGCTCCAATGTAACTCCGGTTGTAAGGAACTGCTTTTGACTACCCTGAGTATTGGTTTTTTTAACCGTTAAATTAAAAGCCGTCCAATTTAGAGTGGACAATGTCGAAGTGTCAGGAGTGATCTTAAAAGTTTTAATGTAAAAATGTTCATCGGGTGTGTTTTTCGTAGTTATTTTTTGAGTATAAAACTCACACTCACCGGTGTCTGAACTTGCGGGGGTTTCCTCTTTAAAAGAAAGTTTTGTAGGAAATGTCGTTTCAAGCGGTTCGGGCTCCTCTTCACTTGGTGTGATTTCTAATTTTGGTATACTAAGATCTATACTATCGGGCTGAGGGTCGTCGGGGGTTATTATTAAATCAGTTATACCACTTTCCGACTCACTGCCCGGTGTGAGTGAAGTTCTTGAAAATTTAACATCTACATTAGCCCCTCCACCTGGGTAAACTTCAGACCAAATTATAAGCTCTAGTCTAGTCTGGTCCTTTTCGTTTTTATTTTTTATCCCGCCACCTAGGCTAGACTCTTGTTGAAACCCCGCGGGGCTGTCTGGGGTTCTATCTACTTTAGCTACATAGCAATAGTAAAGACAAGGCTCGCCTTCTATAACTACTAAATCTCCGTGGGATATAAACCGATCCATTTTCCTTTCTTCTGGATCCCACTCGTCTTCTATAATTTTAGTAAAACACGCGTGAGCTATCTCTTTAGACGGGGGCTTAGATAACTGGTATTTTTCGACATCTACGAAATGAACAATAGTCTGGCGGTGCCCGCCGTCACTTTGAACTACCTCAAGCGTACCTTCAAAACCTTCATCGGTTTTACCTTTAAGTAACTCCTCAACGCTTTCCTCTAATTGTATGAGGCGTTCTTTTAATTGATCGGGGGTTTCTTCGTCCATTAGAAAAATATTACTTCAATTTTCCAAATTCTATTTCGGTGATGGTGGTGAAGGGGAGTTACCTTCATAGAAGAAGGGCTTTTAGTTAATTTATTATTCCAAATAGTGGCGTCCCATGAAATATGCCCTCCGGCACTTTGTATAGGTCTTCCTTGAAATAATGGTTTTTCCCTCCAGTCTGTGTCGCCATACGGGTCATTGTAAAAGAAAACTAACGTACTACCTCCGGGTACAGTTACATCATCACCTGCCCCCATTCTATTAATATACTGAGCGGCCGCGATACCTCCACAGCCTGCTCCTTTTAAACAAGCTACGTCGATAAAATCCGGTTCACCCGTTGTCCTCATAAATTCCGTAGGAAATCTAAGTTGAGTACCGTTAACCGATTGATAAAAAGCCGCGTTAGAAAAGCTTTGTTTAAATGTTAAACTTTTAGAGCTTCCTTCCGCTAGTACTATGTAAAAGTCCATAGTTACCGCTCCGCTGTTTTTAGCGTAAGTAGTGGCGTAGTAAGGGGCTTGTTCCGCTACGGTAAAATAAGTTAATACCGCTGGAGCTCCCTGTTTTTTACTCCCTCTTTTAAAAGCTTTAAAACCTGTATGGTCAAAGCCTACTATTGTAGGGTGTGTGGCGTTTTTTTCAGTGCTCGATAGTATTTTCCAATATGAACCGATAGGGGCAACCCATGAGCAAGTCCATATATCCACACCGGGACTACTGGTGTCTACACTTGCCGAAGCCCTTAGCCAGCGTAAATTATAACCGTGCTCATTAGAGCTAATACTTATTTGCTGATCCGTAAGCGCCAGGTCTTCTATGAAATGGGATTGTCTATCCTCTTCTTCTAAATCGTAAGCTATGTACCCGTCTTCCCCTTGAGCATTTACGGAAGTCATATTAGGCTGCACGGGTTTTATTTTAGAAATATCTAATTCTATCGACTCCCCTACACCTACTTTATTAATTTGTTCGGTATAAACTTCCTCATTACATTCGTGGTGGGTGTCCGGGTCGTCAATTCCCTGGCCATCTCTCGGGTCGCCTAGTACTACAAAAGTTTCTCCTTCTGCTATTAATTGAGTGTCGTCTAGTACGGCTCTTCCCTCCTGTGAGCTGAATACTTGACCACCTAGCTTCCAAGGGGCTGCACTTTCAACAGTAACGGTGGCTTTATTCGTAACGGTGTCCACTGCACCTATTGTTATAGATCTCGGATATACTACATAAGAAGCAATAGAAACGGTGGCTAAGCTTACTAAAGCCTGACCCGCTTCGTCTGGTATATTGCCGGCCGCATCGCCGTCAACATAAGAAGCTAGTTTAGGTTCCGTTCTTCTAATTATTTCGGGAAGCATATCCCAGCAGTCTGCATTTGACTCCGGCGTACCGTCGTCCAACGCTTCAGCGCCATCAGGTAAACCACTACCGGTAGCTGGGTGTAACGACCACTCTCTGGAGTCATAGCCTAGATTCTTAAGGTTACCTAACTGCTTTAATATATGATTACTGTTTTTAAGAACTACGTATTTCCTAGTTAACTTTTTAAGTTCACCTGACTCACTTGACTGTTGGCTAAACCAAGAGTCTCTGAGTTGAGCATACTGCCTTACCAAAGTACAACTGTCCAATGTCTCGCCGGGTATGGTTTGTTGATTAACGAGGTAGTGGTCTGGGTACTCCTCATCGGGCTCCCCTACTCTTCTAAATAAGGCGATTCCGTCGTCAGTTCCATCTAACCCATCTTTAGTTACCTTAGTTCCTTCGGCGGCAAATCTACGGGTTAGTTTTTGAAAACCTAATTGGGAATCTTCCTCAATCTTAGGCTTTCCGATTGGGCGGATTCTTAAATCTTTAGCCATTACCAACCCCCTCTTCTTATAATCCTAGTAGTTCTCTGTTTCTGCGGAGAAGAAAAATGTTTAAGTTTTCTTTTTGCTTCTTTTGCCGCTTGTACTATAACTTCTCTATTCCCTCCATTATAGCGGGGATCTGAAAGAAGCTTATACTGCGCAATAGGTAAAAGAATATCCCAGCACACCTCTCCTGGAAGTCTTGGGGAATCCCCTACTTCTAGATTATCCGGTATTATATTGCCGACTAGTTCGACTTCGTAATCTTTATCGGGAATTGGGTATAAAACCATTCTAGGCACAACCGTGAAATCTTCTTCATTATCGACTTGATCGATAAAGTACCAAATAGGTCTGTCTACTTCAGGCTCATCCATATCAATCGAGGGAAAGCTTCCTTGGTAACCCCCTACTGGTCTAAAATCTCCTGAATAATGAGCCCTAGCCGTAATTTCATCATTACGAGAGTTCATAGGTGAAAGAGGCCCATGCCCTACAAGAACGGGGACTTTTTCTACATCTATTACATCTAGTTCTAAATCGGCTGACTGAGCTCCTTGAGGGAAAAACAGCTTTATTTTACGAGAAGCCCACCTAGGCCTGTGCCCGTCAACGGGGGCGTAACATTCTCGATAAGCCTGGTTAACTACGATTTTTATACGCTCTTGGTCTACTAATGGAAGTTCGTCCCACCTATCCGCACCAAGCATACTCGCTACTTGGTCTAGTATGTGCTCAAACATGCACAGTTTTCTAATTTTAATATCTCCAATAAAACTCGTTGGAGAATTTAATGTTAAAATTGAAAAGCTGTTTAGCGGAGAACCTACTGAGCTTAAATTGCTAAGCGAAGATGTGGGGGATGTTTGAACCCCTTGTACAGTAAGTTGTACAACTGGGCTTTGGGAAACGGATAAACCTGTTAATTGTGCCGGCATTTAGTCATGCTACACTGCGACATCTTTTTCTACTACCGCTTGTAATTCGGGAGTAGGATCTATTTTTTCAGCTTTCGCTTTTTTCTTTTTAGGAGCCGTTTTTTCTTTTACAAAATGGTGATCTGTTTCCGGCTCTTTTTTTTCATCCATAAGAACGGAGAAAAACATCCTCTTATAGAGACGCCCTTGTGTTCTAAATATGTCGTCCGCTTCTCTTTGGGTTTTCGGTTCGTAAGCGTAGTGCCTACTTTCCTTATCCCATTCAAAAGTGTACTGTAAACGGCTCATGCCTTTTACTCGCATTACCGGGATTGTTCCCATTTGATCTCTCTTTCCGATGATTATGATTTTCATGATAGTATTGTGTAATAAAAACCCCTCCCCGAATACTCAGGGAGGGGTGGTGGATTTGATTAGAATATGGTTAATATTCTCAAGCTTAAATAGCTCAGAAACTAAAACCTGGAATCTGCCTAACCGACTCTACGAGCTGTACTCCGGGGATTCTCCCGTTTGTATCTTGGTAAGCGGCCATTCCGTAAACGGACTGAATACCTACAGCTGACAAGTGTGCTTCGTTGCCGGAGTTGGCGAAGTCGTCATAGTGGAATATCTGCTCATTGGATACTGCACCTTTTGCGTAGTATAATGCAGTTTTACCCATTGCTAACGCATATCCGATTGGAGTTCCAAGAGCGTTGCACTGATAGATAACAGTTCCGGCCGGAATTGTACTCGTTGTTGCCAAGTTAATGGAGTTCTTTGTAGGAGTACCTGCTGTTGATGCTGCTGCGAGCTGACCTCCGCCACTTACGCGAGCAAGACCGGTAAGTTCGTTACCAGTATTTGCCGTATAAGAAGCACAACCGTAGTCCCCACTAGGAGCAACTGCGAGAATGTATCCGTCAATGCCTCCTGAATTAGCAGAAGTTGCATACTGACCTCCGCCTCCGCCTGGGATCTTTGCGTCGAAACCTATGAAGTTTGCAAAGCAGTCGTAACCAAGGTTAAGCTTAGCTGCGGTAGCGATAGTATGAGCAGTGCCAACAAGAGCGGTAGGAAGCAAAGGAGAACCTTGGCGTCCGTCAGCTGTGTCGATTAATACATTATGGTTGGCAATAATATTACCGTCCCACATTGCATAGTTACCACTGTACAACTTGTTAGAACTACTACGCTCGTCAGCTTGAAGAATAGCTTCGAGGTAATCAGGATCTGAACGAAGAGGGCGTAAACAAGCGTCAGGTGCGAAGAACAAATAACCGGGAATTTCGGTTTTGTCATCACCACCAACATTCATTGGCTCACCACCCTGGGCGATCAATGCTTGTTTGGCTTCTTGAATGATGTCGGTACTAAGACCTTCTGTATATGCAAGGTTTTGCGCTGCGCCATATCCGGAGATAAGGTTTGAAGTAGAGTTATTCAAGCAAGTATCGCGAAGAACCATTTGGATATGATCCTGTTCAGTGCGTCCTGCCCACTCAGCCATAACTTCAGCTGAAAGCTGGTCGATAGTTTTGCCTGTGAAGCGCATAAGTTTTACAACTTGCGTCCAAGCAACAGCGTGACGGATAAGATCCACTTCAACGCTGAATGCGCCAAATTTGAGCTTCCCGGTTTTATTCTTGAGGATTTGCTCCCCACGAACACCTTGTCCACGAATTGGAGCGACAGTAGTAAAAGTTACCTTGTCAGATCCGCCTGCGGATAGATCGCGTTTTTCTACGACCGGCGAGCCTGAGCCTTCCGAACCGATGAACTTTGAGAATACATTCTTTTCCCGAGCGTCACGAGTTACGAGCTCAGACCATAGTCTGGTACGCAAATCGGTATCGCCGAAAATTTTAGTAGTACCTTTATTAGCGGAGGTATTATAGTTAGTATTTGTATTGAGCAAGTCAACATTTCCGAAACTTCCGGCTGCCGACTGTGCTGCTGGTGCTGATGCTTTATTAGCCATGATATTTAATAATTAGATTTGTTATATTGAATTAACGGAGAAACGATCTTCCATCGGGGGTACCTAGCATTTCAAATAATTGATCGTTACTGATATCCCCTAAGTTATTGATGATTGATTCCGCCGTTTGTGGTTGTTGTACGGGTTGTGCAGCTTGACCTGTTGTCAAAACTTTTGCCTGGCTTCCGAGTGGTTGAACTTGTTTTTGTTGAACCGGCTCAGGTGCCGCTGGCGCTGGTCTATTTACCCCTTTCCTAGCTGCGAAATCATTTGCCATGAGTTCGGGCCAATTAGGAGAGTTGAAAATTGCTGCGTAATCAGAGTGTTCTTGAGCTTGGTTTATGAAATGGTCGAATTCTTTTCTGTAAATTGTGGATTTATCCGACAATTCAGGATAAGCTTCATAAGCTCTTTCTCTGCTCTCCACCGCTTTATTGCGGTGGGTGTTGTATTGCGCTTCTTGGATTCTTTCAGATTCCCTCTCTTTTCGGTCGTTGAGGCTTTGAAGCTGGAGTTCCCTTTTCATAATTTCTCTCTGTAAATTGAGAGCTTGAAGGGTATCCAAATCTTCGGCGGCTTCTTTAACCTTAATTTCGAGATCCTGAATTTCACCATTTAGCTTACCCGCTTCCGTTGTAAAAGGGTCTGGGCCTATAGGCTCAGGTTGTACTGGTTGCGGTTGTGGTTGATTCGGTTGGGAAGTTTGACCGTAAATTACCGAAGCCGCGTCTGCGAATGTCCCGCTAAATCCTTCTGATCTATATAGATCGATGACTTGTTGGTCTAATTCGTTCTTCGGCCTGATTCTTCTCTTAGCCAATCTTTCTTCTTCAGTTTCACCAAAAACTTCTTCTACCGGTTCATCTGAAGAAACCTCCTCCGTAGTAGTAGCTTCGGGCTCCGGTTCTGTCTGGGATTCCTCCTCAGGCTGAGCTGGTGCTTCTTCTACCGCTTCGGGTTGCGTTAACATTGCCTGGCGAAGGTCGTCTGTAGACACATCCGCAAGATTTAATTCGGTTTGTTGGGGGGAATCAACCACCCCGGCTTGTTCTTCCATTCCCGTACAATACTATTGTTATACGGAGCTGAAAACCGGTTGTATTACCTGTTGTAAATACCTAGCTTGCCCGGTTTTGAGGGCTTGCTTTTAGGTTTACTTAATGCGCATTTACCAGCCTTTATGCATTCGGGCTGGTTTTTACATTTTTCGCAAGGTGTGAATTGTTTTTTATCTTTTGCCATCTTTATAAAATTTAACAAGTTTCCAAATCATATAACAGCATGTTAGTATACCGGCACACAGCCCTACTAAATCATTCCACTGCCCGAGCGTAAAAGAGAGCCCGGTACCGATCATACCTATTATTGGAGTACTGTCGCTCATCCTAATTGATCTAAAATTAAGTAAGCCGCGACGATTACCGCGAGTACAAAAAAAGCCTTACCTTTACTGGTCAGTGTATTAAAATAATCTTTTACTAATTTTAGGTTTTTCATGGATTTTTGGGAGGAAACGGTATTCTGGTTAAATGTTTCTCCGCTTCTTTTCTCGCACATTGTGTCGCGGTTTTTCTTGCTAAGAGGATTGGAATACAAAGATA
>Ga0098055_1000203_pt1 | contig 38627 bp, 37 predicted proteins | sample 17_taG_FD_75107 | JGI IMG/M metagenome (GOLD analysis project Ga0098055, IMG submission 75107) | Marine viral communities from the Subarctic Pacific Ocean - 17_ETSP_OMZ_AT15314 metaG | ecosystem: Environmental > Aquatic > Marine > Oceanic | place: Pacific Ocean | collected 2015-01-18 | reverse complement strand
TTCCATATGGTAAACCAAACGAAAACATTCCTAAATTGTTTACAGAAGATTTAACAAATCCGTTATCAAATAGAAATGCAATTATTCCAACTTATCCAAACGGTGCATATGTTAATAAAAACTTTATTGAAGAAACAAGAGACCGTGTTGATCAAGACGAAGATCGTACAAAATTAGAAAATAGAAGAGACATGGCATATGCTGTGCAAACACAAACACAAAAACAAGTTGCAAACTTAATTAGAAAAGCAGTTAAAATGACTGGCAACAAAAACATTGTTCTTAGTGGTGGTTATGGATTGAACTGTGTTGCAAATTATTGGTACTTAGAAGAACTAAAAGACGAAGGCATTAATTTATATGTTGAGCCTGTTAGTAATGATGCTGGTACAGCAATGGGTGCGGCAATGATTCAGCATAGACTTATTACAAATGACAGCAGTATACACGAAGCAGTTGATACATTATACAACGGACCACAATATAATTACAGTAATGACGAAATTAATAGTATAGCAAAGAAGCATGAAGCAGAAGTTTTTGATACTTCAAACGGATATGTTGTTGATTTAATTTCTGATAAGAATATTGTTGCAGTATTCCAAGGACGTAGTGAAAACGGTCCTCGTGCATTAGGTAATAGAAGTTTCTTATATGATCCAACAGATCCAGACGGTAAGGATCATGTAAACAAAGTAAAACGCAGAGAGTATTTCAGACCATTTGCTGGAACTATTCTTGAAGAAGATGTACATGAATGGTTTGATTTACGTGGTATGAACAGTTCACCTACAATGATGTATGCTGTAAATTGTCAACCAGGTATTGAAGAAAAGATCCCTGCAATTATTCACGTAGATGGTACATGTAGAATTCAAACAGTTAATGAAAAACAGAACAAAAACTACTATGATTTAATCAAAGCATTTAAGGAAAAAACAGGCGTTCCTATGGTGTTTAACACTTCATTCAATTTAGGTGGTGATCCGTTAGTTGAAACATTAGACGATGCTGTGCGTACCCTTGCAAAGAGTGACGTAGAATACTTATATTTGCCTGAATACTCTAAACTTATTACAGTCAAAAATTAAATCTTCTTAAGCGATAAATATACTAAAGAGGACTATTATGTTTGATATTGGTAAATTTTTCGGTAAAGGCTTAAAGAACACAGTACTAATGAAAAACGGTACTAATTTAAGTTATCACGGACCGTGGAAAAAAATAACAGAAGATACGTTGATCGATCGTTGGTTAGTGGGCGACTTTTGCGCCGCTGAATATACTATTGTTGCTGATCTTGGAACTTTTCAAAAAGAAATCATTAAATGTTTAGTAGTTGCTGGTCCAAGTACAGCAGAATTAGTTATATATGGACGTAGTAACTTAGGCAATCAGATTATTGATTTGAGTGCTACAGTTAATGACAGTTATGTGAATATTATTTGTAACGCAAAACCACTTGATGATTCTGCTCCAGGACGTGGAGCAAAAGTTGTGTTTAGTGCAAACTATTATCAGACACAAAATGTATTGGTACCTGCATAATGAGGAGTATATAATATGGCTGTAAGTTACATACCATTTGAAGCAGAACACGGATTTTCAAGTCCAGGCTTTTCTGTTGATGCTGAAGGTAATGTTACACTAAAAAGTCTAACATATTCTGTTGTAGAAGAAGAAATTGTTGATAATAGATTCTATATGAGACAGTCAGGTGAAGGCACTGGATCAAACTTTATCGAGAACACAACATACTCAACAGGTACAGAAATTAATTTAGAAAATCCATCATTCAGTTTTATTAGAGGCGCTGAGTATTCATTTAGTTTAGCGAACTTTCCTTACTTAACTTGGAATATTTTTTATGCTGATCCGGCAGGAATCTCAGCAACACAAATTTCTGGTACACCTGTTATATTTTATAACGAGGGATTATCATATAAAGAAACAGCAGACTCAACAGCAGTAGACGGTGTTAACGCACAAGGTAAAACAACAGGAATTGTAACATTTAAAGTTCCAGCACTTGCACCTGATACACTTTATTACGCTACAGGAGACGGTACTGTTTACGGAACAATTACAACTGCTGACCCAACAATCACAGGTGTTGGTGCATTTAGTAGTTTAAATGTTATCGGTGATGCTACATTCACAGGACAAGATGCAGAAATTCAAATTTCTCCACAAGGAGAATACAGCACAGTAATAATAAATCCAACAGGCGAAGGTACTATGAGTAACATGTATGTAAATGCATTAACTTTAAGTGCTACAGATACAGTAAATTTAAGTCCTGTGGATAAGAATGTTACAATAAGTCCAAGTGGTACTGGACAGTTAGTTGTAAACACCGGTGTTGCAGGAACAATAAATAACATGTCGATAGGACAAACTACTGCAAGAGACGGTTCGTTCTTAGCATTGAATGCATCAAATGGGTTAAATAGTACTGTGATAGGCAATACAAATCCAACAAGTGCAACGTTTACCACAGCAATAGGACAAAATAGACCAGTGACGCAACAAGAACTAACAAACAAAGCATACGTAGATAGTACAGCAACAGCGTTGGCTATTGCATTAGGAGTTTAAACTAAATGGCAAAACAAAAAGTTAATGATTATATTTTCCATACAGGAATTCCTTACAGTGGAAACTATCATCCGAGTGCTTACTTCTTAATTCAACAAAACGTTGAGTTTCTAAAAGACGAAACTCGTGCTTGGATTAACGATGCAATTACAAGACATGTAACAGCAGGAATACATACTCCGACAGGCGCAGAGTATACACCTACAACAGGTGTAATGACACTTACTATTAACAGTCATCCATACGAAGTAGGCGACTATATTAAGTTTGAAACAGGTGCACTTACTTTTAGATGTGCCCAAGATGGTTACACAACAGATCATGCATATCCAAGAGCAAGTGGTGCTCCAAACGCCACAGGTACAGATCCTAAGTTTGGTGATATTGTTAGAGTTGATGCTGTTCCAGATGCAAATACAATTACAGTTAATGTAGGTATTAGTTCAAATACTACAGACCACACATTCCAAAGTGCATTAGCAGATGGTACAAAGAGTGTAATGTACGGTTATGTAAATGATAGTAGCGATAAGTGTGAAAGAGATATGGGTTTCAACCTTATTGGTGGTGATCCTAATAATCCAGTAAAAGATCAACCAGGTGGGTTATTACACGATTTAAGATATAACGGTAACGAACAAGCACGTTACCTTGCTTCAACATATTGGGACGGAGCATTACCCCAAATTGACGGCGACAGACTGCCAGAGAAAGCGGCAAAGGCAAAGTGTGTTGACATTATTAATAATTATATTATAACAAATACAGCATACACAACTAAACAATCACCAATAGATACTACACAAACTATAAACGAAGAATACATTGCAGAAGCAACTGCACCTGCACAAATTAAGAAAGTACTTGTTGATACTATTGGTAATGTTATTGTTAATGGTTTAGATGCAATGCCTGATTTTCACAGAGCAGAAATTAGTAGAGCAATTTTTCCAACAAAAGTTACACAAGACAATATATTATTAATTACTGATACATCAGTAAACGAAGTTTTATTTAATTTTAGTGATCCTAATAAAGGCGCTGACGTAAAATATACTTATGATTCTGTAGAATTTACACCTACGTATTTTTACTTTCAAAAGTTTCTTGAAACAACAGATACAATTACACAAGTATTATTTAATACTGATACAACTAACGAAGAATTTCTTACAGCCTCAAGAGCATTAATTTCAAATAACAAAGAATTTATTAAAGATGAAGTACGTGCTTGGATTGCTGATCAAGTTGCAACTGCTGAGAACGGTTCATTGTGGTACAATTATACTTACAATGCGTCCAAGTGTGAAAGAGATACTGCTTTTAATATTGATGCTATCCTTGCTGATATGCAATATGGTGGTAATTCTAATGTAAGATCAACAGCATCAAAATATTGGAAAGGTCCTACTCCACAGATTGATGGAACACGTGAGCAAGAGATTCTTGCTAAGACCTTTATGCGTGATCTTATTAACAACTACATCTTAACTAAAGTAGGATACACAACAAAACAAAGTCCAGCAGTAACTACACAATACTTTTTAGGCGATACTGCTGAATTAGGAACAAGCGGTAGAGTAAATGACTTAGTAGCAATTATTACTAACGTTATTACTAACGGATTAGGAGATCTTCCAGCAGAAGATAAAGTTACTGTATGGTCAGATACAGATAAATTACAAATTTTTATTGATCAGGGTGACTTAAAAGTTAGACCATATGACTTTGGTACTGACGCTATTGAAAGACACAGAGTTGCAAACGCTCTATCAATGCTTGACGCTGACTTTGAGTATGGACTACAGCCTACCAAGTGGCAAGCGATTGGTACAATGCGTGGATATCCGTCAACATACGAAGTACCAGGAACTGATACAGGTGTTGCGGCTGTTAGTACTGATGCATCATCAGGCAGTAGCGGAGTTGGTCAATCCTTAATTACTGTAACAACAACTGCACCGCATGGATTTGAAGAAGGTAATCCAATTACTATTAGAGGTTTAGCAGGAGAAGTTCAAGGTAACGGTCGTGCTGAAGGTACATTTATTATTAATAGTGTTGTTGATAACACAAGTTTTACATATTACGCAAAGGCTAAAGTTGGTACATCAGCAGGCACATCACTTGTAACGTTCTACACAATTTTAAGACAAGCGGCATTTTACACAGGTGCAAGTATTCAAGGTGACACTCCAACGTTTGAAGTTACTACACAAGGTTCATCAGGATCATTTACTATGCCATTGGCGGCGGCAAATGGCGCAGACAGAATTACATTTACTGGTGCAGTACCGGCACTTGGTGCTCCACTTGTAGCAGTACCGGGCGGTATACCATTAGGTGCTCAGGTTACTGGTGTAACAGGTGCAGGAGCAATTATTGATACACCTGTATTAACATCAGATGCCGCACAAGGGTCGACAACAATTACAGTTGAAGATGCCACAGCAGTTGAAGTTGGTGCTGGTCTTGACAGAGGTGATGGTACAGCAACTTTCGTAACAAATGTTGCAGGTAATGACTTAACATTATCAGAAGGAACAACAAGAATTCTTATTGGTAACACAGTAAACTATGTAGGAGTTACTGGTAATAATGATAGTTCAATTGGTAACGGTGCAAGTTTTGATGTTACAAGAACAAACGGTACATATGCAACTGTACTAAACGCTCAAGGTACAGATTATAAAGTTGGCGATAGAATTAAAATTGGCGGACAACAACTTGGCGGTAGTGACGGAACTAACGACTTAACACTGCTTATTGATACTGTTGACACTCTTGGAGAAGTATTAACATTTACAGAATCAGGTACAGGTTTTGACGGTAATGGTACATTCTTTGGACAAGAAGGTAATTTAGCAGGTGGTGTTGGTAGTGATGGTAACTTTGATGTATCATACACTAACAACGCTTATACAGTTTCAATGGCATCACCAGATACATCAACAGGTTATACAGTTGGTGATAAAATTAAAATTAGTGGTTTTGACTTAGGCGGTGCTGATAGTGTAAACGATGCAATTATGACAGTGTCTGGAATTGGTGCAGGGGGTTCAATTACTTCTGTAACTACAACAGGTACAGCAGTTGACGCAGACGTAAGTTACAGTTCACCTCCAATGACAGCCACAACATCAAACGGTGTTGATGCTCAATTTAACGTACAAAGAATTGGTACAGTTTATTCAATTAACACTACTAACGCAGGTACTGGTTACTTGGCATCAGAATCATTTGTAATACTTGGTTCGGACTTAGGTGGTACTGACGGTGTAAACAATTTAACAATTACAATTTCAACAGTTGATGTTAACGGTTCTATTACAGGAACAAGTATTTCAGGTACAGCAGTTAATACTAAAGATTATCCTAACGTAACTACTATTTCAAGAATTGTAGGTAACGGTGTACAGTTCCAAGTTGGACTATCAGGAGGAAACTACACAGTTAGTATTGATAGTGCAGGATTTAATTACGGTGTTGATCAAGAGATTACAATTATAGGAACAAATTTAAGTGGTGCTACTCCTACAAACGATTTAGTAATTACTGTTACAAGTGTTGACTCAGGTGGAGGAATCACAGGAGTTTCATTTACTGGTACAGGTGCTACAGGAAGTGGCAGTGTAACAGCAATCCAAGGTAATAACGAAAATAATTCAGGGTCGGGAGCAATCTTTACAGTTACAAGAAGTGGCAGTGCATACAGTCTTGTTGTTGCAACTGATGACGGTTCCAGTTATGAAGTAGGTAATAGAATTATTATTCCAGGTGATCAACTTGGTGGTGCTACTCCTACAAACGATTTAACATTACGTTGTACACAAGAATCAACAGAAGGTAACTTTGTTGGGGTTAACGTTAGCGGTACAGCAGTTGCAGGTGAAACATTAAACACTTACAGTTCTGTTACAATGTCAGAAGAAACAACAGCACCTATTGCAGGCTCAAGTGTTGTTACTTACAGTGCATTAGCAAGTATTAGAATTACATTCCAAACACCACATGGACTTGTTCCAGGTAACTCTTTTGCAGTTACAACAACATCAAGTGATGGTACTAACAATCATGAACTTGCATCAGGACCATTTAGTGCTACGGCAGTTCCAACTTTAACACAACTTGAATACCAATGTAGATCACCAGGAAACATTGATACAGGTACTAACAATGATGAACCTATTATTGGTAACGTTTATCCAAGACCAGATTCGTTCTTTATACACAGACCATATGATGGTGGTGTGCAGTTAGGAACAGGTGGACCACAACACGGATCACAAGCAATTAGACAGAGTAAAAAGTATATTAGATACCAGTCAGGTAAAGGTATTATGTATACAACGGGTGCATTGTTTGCTCCAAGTTATAATATTCTTAATATTACAGCGGCAAGTACTGCTGTTGGTGCAATTATTACAGTAACTACAGATGAAACAGAACACGGATTACAAATTGGCGGAATAGTTAAACTTATTGGTGTTAAAACTGTAGGTTATAATGGCACATACACAGTTACAGATATTAACGATGAAAATACATTTGAAGTCGTTGCATCAGGTGCATTAGGAAGTACAACACCAGAACTTACATCAGAATGTCAAGTATCGGTTAATAAGTTCCACGGTGCAACTGTACGTTCAGGAGCATTTGATGATCAGAACGGTATTTTCTTTGAATATGATGGAACACAATTTAGTGCTGTACAAAGAACTGCAACATTACAGTTAGCAGGTACAGTTAATATTAATGTTGACTCAAATACATGTAATGGTACTAACACAAGATTTAGAGAACAATTAAAAGCAGGTGATAGAATTGTGTTAAAAGGTATGACACACGTTGTATCACAGGTTGTTGATAATACAACAATGTATCTAACACCAGACTTTAGAGGTGTTACTGATGTACAAGCAAGTAAGATTTGTTTAGTTAAAGATAAGAAAACAGAACAGAAAGATTTTAACAGAGATAGAATGGACGGTACTGGTCCAAGTGGATACAACTTAGATATATCAAAAATGCAGATGGTAGGTATACAGTATTCATGGTATGGTGCTGGTTTTATTGACTACATGCTACGTGGCTCTGATGGTAACTTTGTATTCTGTCACAGAATGCGTAACAGTAACGTTAACACAGAAGCATTTATGAGAACAGGTAACATGCCTGTACGTTATGAAATTACAAACGAAGGTCCAAGTGGTAAATTAGCAAGTAATATTACAGATTCACAAACTGTTATACCATTACAAGATGCTTCGTTCTTCCCACCCGAAGGTGGAATTGTTTACATTGACGCTGAGATGATACGTTTCACAGGTGTTGATGGTAAAAACTTAACAGGTTGTACAAGAAGTTCACCGATGACAAACTTTGCATCAGGCGCAACAAGAACATACACTGGTGGCGCGGCGGCAACACACGATAGAAACACAGGAGTTGTGTTAGTAAGTAATACAATTAGTCCAAACATATCACACTGGGGATCAGCGTTTATTACAGACGGTGGATTTGACAGTGATAGAGGATACTTGTTCAGTTACAAAGCGACAGGTGTTAGTATTAGTACTACAAGATATACATCTTTCTTGATTAGATTGGCTCCAAGTGTTAGTAACGCACTTGTAGGTGACTTAGGAGAAAGAGAACTTCTAAACAGAGCACAGTTGCTACTTGAAGGACTTGAGGTTACAACGGATCAACCAGCCGGGGGTGATACAGGTGGTATTGTTATTGAAGGTGTGCTTAACCCACAAAACTATCCACTGAATCCAAATGATATTGGTTGGGCAGGTATTTCAGGTGTTGCACAGGGTGGACAACCAAGTTTCGCACAGATTGCACCGGGTGGATCTGTTAACTGGTCTTCAGATACACAAGAAACTACAACAGCAGTTACAGTAGAAGACGAACAAACAGCAACATTGTTATCAAGTACAATTTATAACAATAGAAGTAATAGAAATTACATCTTTATTGCACGTAGTAATAATGGACCTTCGCCAAACATTGACGATGCATTTGATAATCCAAGCGATATTCTTGGTGCACCTATTACAGGTACAAGTATTCCTGCTAACTCTACAGTAACACAGGTATATGCTCCAAGTGGATCACAGTACGGTTATATTAGAATTAGTAATAATACTAATGCAAACATTAATAGAACTGCAACTACATTTACAGTATCCAACCAAGGTGATGCGTTTGTTAACTCTAACTTCTTATACTTAGATAAATCAAGTTTAGATACTGCAGGAGTTACACCAGGTACAGAGGTTGCGGCTTCAGATGGTAACTGGCCATCAGGTACACAGGTAACAAGTATTACAGAAGAACGTTTTGGAGCGTCGGGAACTTACTATTATAAGGTTAACTTCTCACAATCCGCTAATACTACTATTAATGCCGCTGGCACTGTAACGTTTATATTTAGAAATCCACCATATGCACAACCAGGAGAAACAATCTTCTCATTCATTGCACAACCTGGAGAAAGATCAACGCTGGATCTTGCATTTATTAAAGAACTTACAAATACTACATTGGGTGGTAGGGGTACATTCCCGAATGGACCAGACGTGTTAGCAATTAACGTTTATAAAACGTCGGGTGCGGCAATTACTGGTAACGTTATTCTTAGATGGTCTGAAGCACAAGCCTAAGGCATTGTGGGTGGCGGAGAGTTTTTCTTAATTACGTCTTTTTGACTATCACCGGGTATAATACGGTAGTTATCTTCCACTGAATCAGCAGTACTAACTTCACTAATACTACTATTGGCTTCAAGGCAAGTTAATTGGTGTGGTTGTAATGGAGGATTGTGCCATGTATCCCCAGGAGTTAGTTCTTTACTGTAAAGCATAGCATCTTTAGTGTCAATCCACTTAACTTCAAAGCGTCCTGCATTAACAAACCATGTTTCGTCTTTCTCTTTATGGAAATGCATGGAGAATTTTGCTCCTGCTTTTTCAAATACCATAAGTTTGCCACAATACTTGTCATTGGTTGCCCATATTAATTCATATCCCCAACCTTTTTCTACTTTACCTTCAAGTCTACTCATTTTTTACTCCATACTTCTTTGAATTTCTTGTAAGCACCTTTAAACTTACTTTGAAATATTAAATTACTCACAAAACTTGCACGATACTTCTCTTGATCTTCGTCTTGCACTGTAGTTTCAAGGTTTGCAATCTTTATTGGTACGTACATTGCTAATGGTGTACCTTTTTCCAGTAAAAATTCACCTTCTTTTTTGATTAACAGTTGTTGGTTAATCTGATGACTCCATTCGGTGTGTGTTACACCAGGCATACATGTAAAATTTTCATTAAAATCATAAAACATTGGTAATTGCATCATTGCCCAACCAGGACTTGTACGCACACGCCAAGGACAATCAGTTTTTGCAACACATACAAAGTCGTCTTTAGCATTTTGTGGTGCATGTTCTAAAAATTGCTTGTCAGTATGCAGACTCATAGTAAAGTTTTCGTTACTCGAGTGCCATGCAAAGTTTTTATTGTCCGCTTTGATGTGAAAGTCGCACCACATAGGTACAACATACGCATTTTTGTATAGATCTATAAATCCAGGACAGTTCTTGATAGTACCTTTGTCTGCAAAGTCCTCAGTCAAGTACTTAGGTGCATGTTTGAACCATTCAGGCATGAACTTCGTTGCATCTTTGATTGGTTCGACTTTAGTAAGTCCAGGAACAACGCTCCACCATTCAACTTTACAATCAGTTTGGTTGGCCATTTACCCATTCTCCTACACTAAAGCACTTATGTTCAATAGTTTCTTTTAATTTGTCAGTATCAGCACACGTAAATTTTTGATATTGTGCCTTAATGTTTTCCGGCATTGGAATTTCTTCAATCTTTGCACCATACTTGTTTGCAACAACTTGTGCAACTTGTAAAAATGAAGTAGCAACTCCCATACCAATGTTCCAAATACCACTCTGGTCAACATCAAGCATTTTTTCATGCATCATTGCAACGTCTTCAACACAAATAAAATCACGTTTGAACTTACCACTGTTTTCAAACACTTTTATGACACCAGTTTCTTTGGCTTGTTTAGTAAATTTACTAACAGGGCTCATCATATCGCCTTTGTGTTCTTCTCCGTGACCATAAACATTGAAATATCTAAAGCCTTGTATGTTAACTCTAAATTCATTTAGGTGTTGTGTTACAAATCTATCAACAAGATACTTTGTCCAAGCATAAGGACTGCGAGGATCTAATTCTAAGTCCTCTCTAAAGTGTGTTTGTTCTCCATATACACTTGCCGAACTTGCATATTGTAAAGAAGTACCCATCATATCACAAATTTCAATTAACTTCATTGTGTATTCGTAGTTGTGTTGCATAATCTTTTCAACATCACGTTCAGTTGTACTTGAAATTGCACCCAAGTGTATAATTCTATCGTATTGTTGAGCATCTGGAAACTTATTAATCTCCCAAGGAAAGCCTTCCACATCATGTCCTTTTGCTTTTAGGTATGATGCTACGTTTGAACCAATAAATCCTTCGTAACCTGTAACTAAAATTCTCATGTTTTTATCTTCTCTATAATACTTGTTGTTGAATTGTTTTCTACTGTTGGAAAAATGTCAACTTCTGCAAGTTCATTACCTACAACAGTATCAATAGTGTAATCGCCACCTTTAACTATTAGGTCTGGCTGAAATCTTTTGATACTTTCTAACGGAGTATCTTCATCAAATATAACAACCTGGTCAACCCATGGTAAAAGTTCTAATGTCATCTTCCTTTGCAAGTGATTATTAATAGGACGGTTCTCACCTTTGAGTCTTTTAGTACTTGCATCACTATTAATACCTACAATTAATTCTCTACCCTTTGACTTTGCATGTTTTAGTAGTCTAAAATGACCTTCATGTAATATATCAAATACACCATTAGTCCATACTACTTGTCTTTTCAAGTCTTCAGGTTGTATAGCATACACACCTCTATGTTCTACTGATCTTGCGCCAGCGTAACATGCTAACTTGCAAGAAGCAAACACATCAAGACCATTATTAATACCATATGCAATAACAGCAAGAACAGTATCACCTGCACCTGTTACATCTGCAACTTCTCTTACTGGTTCTTGGTAGTGTTGATACTGTAAATCACGACTTATCACATGTATTCCGTTTGCACCATCAGTTACTACAAGGTATTCCCAACCGTAATCTTTTAATTTTATAAGTGCAGTTTCTTTTTTAAACTTTCCAAACCATGATTTGTATTCTTTCATGTTTGGTTTAACAAGATATGCACCTTTATAAACTTCAGGTCCTTGTTTAGGATCAACTAAAACTTTGCATTTTTTATTATTAAGTTTTTCTACTAAATTTACACCAATAGAACCTTTGTTATAATCACTTAAACAAACTATATCGTCTTGCTTAACTTCTTGTAATAACGATTGTTGTGCGTTACCTCTATATTTCTTTTCTTTATCCCAACGCATGATGTGTTGTCCACGTTGACCTACTAATCTTGTCTTAGTAGTTGTCATTTCTGCATCTGTTTGTATACGCGAATCAATATTGTTTTTATGTTCTAATATTTTTAAAACATCAAACCCTTCATCGTCCATGCCAACTGCACCAAACAGGGAAACATTGTCAATAATGTTACTTAGGTTAAGTGCAAGATTAGCCGCACCTCCTATGCTGTTTTTCTTTTCAATTTCCTTCAATACTGGTACAGGTGCTTCAGGACTAATTCTACTGGCTTTACCAATAATCCAACTGTCCAGCATTATGTCGCCGTAAACTTTTACCATGTTAACTCTCTAATATATCGATCAATTCAAACACTGTTTGTAATTTTGTGATATTAGTTTTGTTTTGTAGTGTGTTCCTTAACCCTTGATGTAACGGTTTTGGATACTTGCTAAAACTTGCCCATGCATAGCCATCATGTTCATCGTTTAATGTTGGTAAGAATTCTTCTTTAACAACTATAAGATATGTGTGGAAGTTAAACTTTTCGTCAGTACTGACAAAGGTTTCTAAGGGGATAGTTTTAACAGAGTTTGGTGTATTACCAATTTCTTCTTGAATTTCTCTATGTAAAGCATCAATAGGTGATTCGTCAACAGCACCTCGGCCGCCTACGAGTCCCCAAACATTGTTTTGTTTGCTTTGAGTTCTATGTAAAAATAGAAAACGTTTTGTTGATAATGCATAAAATAATGCACCACTGCAATTGATTTTGTCGCTCATACAAGTAATTATTTAAAATTGTATGCGCCACGCCCCATTCCGGTATTCGCCTTCAATGGATTTGACCCATTCTGAGCCTGTCCATTTGTATTGGATACCTGTATTTAGATTAGTTGTAAATTTGATGTCTGACTGTGTGCTTGAATCAAATAGTATTTGCCATTTTGTACCAGTCCACTCAATAATGTCATTTTCGCCTGCAACAAAGTCTGTATTGTCTGTATTTTTCCAAGCATCAGCACCGTCGGTATTTGTTGCACTACCTATAGGACCTAATAATAACACTCTAACACCGTTAACTGATTTAATAGTAGTTGGATTAAAGTTAATTGGATCGATAATGTAATCTATCTTATTTCTATCGCCTGTTGAACCAGTAAGTACCATATCACTTGGAATAGTATCTTGGTCCCAATTAATAGTCAACGTTGTTTCGTCAGTTGGGTTAACTGCTACAGTTCCGTTAACACTTTGATTAATGTCTAATCTTGTTAATTGTATTTGACTTAGTCCTGATCTAAATTTACCTGGTAATGCTTCAAAGAATCCGTTCCAGTTAGTATTACCAACAACACCTTTGTGTATTAGTTGTGCTGTATTACCTAATACAAGTACATCATAATCGTTGTATGCTGTAACGGCAATTCCTGCACTATCCTTACGTATAATAGTTCCGTCTTTATCTTCTTGAAATACACCTTCAGCAAATTCATCATTGTATGATTTTAATTCAGGCATTGTAGCACCAAGGTCAACATTACCTGTATCTTCGTTAAAGATACTCATTATAATATTTGTTATAACACCAAGTTTTTTAACTTTAACTGGAGGTGAAATATATATAGGCGCACTAAACGTTAATGACCCTACATCAATCTCGCTTTCAGTACCTGTAGGCATTGACCTACTACTAAAGTTTACAGCATCTAAGTCGACTACACTTAAACTTGTCCAGTCAATATAGTTGTCAGTAGTTTGTATTTCTAAACTCGGGTTGAACAGCATTAATATCTGTTCCATAATTTGTAATTTTTGTTCTGTGTTAGTTGACCATATGTCAGCATTAACAGTTAACTTGTAAGGTGTAGGCATTAAACGCTCTACTGTTACATTTTTACCTTGTGTGTTTAAGTATTCGTTGTTTACACTATCATAATCTCTTTCACGCAAGTGTACCTTACCAACAAACGAAGCATCTGCAAGTCTATCTCTATCTAATTCTAATCCTGTAATGTAAACACCAATACGTGGCGCACTTGGAATTTTATTCTCACTATTGTCTCTAAGAATATGCCCAACTTGACGAGTAATATCTCCGTACATCACAGGTACTTGTGTTAACTCGCCCTTACCGTCTTTGTAAGAGAAGTTACTCATTAGTCTAACCATTTGAGTAATGTATCTTCTTATTTGCCCATCATAAAAATGTTGCATTATTTTTTACCTCTGCATGAAGCACATCTACAGTCATGTAAACAAAAATGTACAACTGCCATTGTAAACCACATCCATGTCATTTCACCTATACCAAACAAATTAGGTCCGTGACCCATATGTCCCATGTCTTGATATAAGAAATACATTCCTAATATTGCAAATAGTAGTCCTGCAATGTTATGTCCAAATCTATACATTAATTATCCGCCTTTGGTTTAAGTGCATTAGCAAGACTTTGACGTTCTTCAATAGTTTCGCCTGCAATAGTTCCTGAATTTGTATTATTAATAAATCCAGTTTTGTGTGTGTTTCTTGTATCTTTGTTTGATAGGTCCATACGCACTTTGTCTTCCATCTTAACCCAACGCTGTCCATCAAATCTAAATAATCTGTTTGGCATAAGATCAGTTCTTAAGAAGTAATCGCCTTTAGTTGTATCAGTTGGGAAACCAGTGCCATGTCCAAACGCTTCTCCGTTTGGTGGAATACCGTCACCTAATAAGTAACCTTGATATCCTTCCCTATCTGGAGTTTGATTAACTCTGTCAGCAGTTTCACCACTACCACTTGCATCAAGTGTGCTTATGTCAGTTGTAACAAGTTCTGGTTTTCCTTCTGCATCTGTTTGAAGTGTATAAAAATTAGTTGTGTCGTAACCAGATTGTGGAGAGTCTGCTTCTGCTTGATTTAAGATAGCATCATTAATTTGCATCTCTTTGTCGTATGTACTAAGAACATCACGCAGTGTTTGTGACGATCCTTCTTCTGTTGGTAAATCAAGTATGTCTTTAAATTCTTGTGAGTCAACAATTTGTTTCATTTTTACACGATACAAATGTGGGTACCAACTTTGTGAAAATCCTTCTGCCGCTCTGTTTACATCTTCAACTACATAGAAACGTTTTAGTGCTACTTGATAATCATTAAGAGCGTGTTCGTCTTTTAAGTGAGGCAGTTCAAGTACATCACCTGGCATAATTTTTCTACCAAGTGTTTTTACACTATAGTTGATCGGAATAGTCATAAACAATGTGTCGTTGGTTAAGAATAAACCAAATTGGCTCATATCAAAGTCAACATCTTGGGTGTTGTATATTCCTCTTATAACGTAGATATCTGGATCATACTTTCTATCACGGTTTTCCATGAATAGCATGTCCTGTATATTTGTTTCTTTTACAGCGTCATAGCGAGGCTGTGACGGAGTGGCATCTGCTTCGTCCGGATTCTTAGGACCTAAGTACTTGTGTACAAAAACATCGGTTCCGCCAACTGTAAACATCTCTGTTATAGTTTTATCAAGGAAATCGTAGTCTTTGCCCTTCTCGGGTTTGTATAAACTTATTCTCGGCATTGTACTTGTATTTATCGAACGCATAAATACTAATGGAGACGAAAGATTATGGCAAATATAACAACAGCAAAACAAGAAGTATTTGATTATGTAAACGCAATGTTAGGCGGAGGCATGATTGATGTTGAACTTGATCCGGAACACTACGAAATAGCAATTAGAGCATCATTTGACAAATTCCGTCAAAGAAGTGATAATTCTGTTGAAGAGTCATATATGTTTCTCGATCTTGTACTTGATCAGAACGAATACACACTACCAGATGAAGTAGTAGAAGTTAGACAGATGTATAGACGTTCAATTGGCTCACGTACAGGTGGTGGTGACGGTGGTACAATGTTTGAACCGTTCAACTTGGCATACACAAATACATATTTGTTATCAAGTTCTAACATGGGTGGTTTAGCAACATACAATTTGTTCGCAGGTTACCAAGAACTTGTAGGAAGAATGTTTGGTTCATTTATTGAATTTACTTGGAACACAGCAACTAAAAAATTAACTGTTCTACAAAGACCAAGAACAGGCGAGAACGTATTGTTACAAGCATATAACTACAGACCAGACTTCCAACTACTTTCAGACTATCTTTCAAAGCAGTGGATCAAAGATTACACACTTGCTAAATGTAAATTCATGCTTGGAGAAGCACGTAGTAAATTTGCTACTATCGCAGGACCACAAGGTGGATCAACACTAAATGGTGACGCACTCAAAGCAGAAGCACAAGCCGAAATGGACAAACTTGAAGAAGACCTAAAATTACAGGTTGCAGGTGGTGTTGGTTACGGTTTCAGTATTGGTTAAAAAGTACTTGACAAACGCATAAATTTATACTATACTATAACTTAAAATAAACTTATAGGAGTATTATTTGTGCTAATAGGCATTTGCGGTTTAATTGGATCTGGTAAAGATACAGTCGCTCAAAATTTAATAGATAATCATAACTTTGTAAAGATATCATTTGCTGATAAACTAAAAGACGCAGTTGGTGTTATGTTCAATTGGGATAGAACACTGCTTGACGGCAAAACTGATGAGTCAAGAGAATGGCGTGAGCAAATAGATCAATATTGGACACAAGAAACAGGTAGAGAAATTACCCCAAGACTTGTACTACAAGAATTTGGTACAGAATGTATGCGTAATGGATTTTACGATGGAATTTGGGTAAGTCTTACTAAAAAGCATATTATAGATAATCCTAACACAAACTTTGTAATACCAGATGTACGCTTCCCTAATGAAGCAAAAATGTTATACGAAATAAACGGAGAAGTTTGGCGTGTAAAACGTGGACAAGATCCTATCTGGTTTAGAATATATCAAGATGTTGGTGTTGAGCCTAAAGATGTACATGCATCTGAATGGGCCTGGGCACATACAAAGTTTTCACAAACTATTGATAATAATGGTACGTTATTAGATCTTAAAAATCAGGTTCAAGATCGCCTTGTTTCCAACGTGACCCCTCTCTCTGCATAGCAACCTGACAATTAGCACAGATAGTTTTCATATTACTGGGCCTATTATTATTTAGATCACCGTCAAGGTGAAACACTCGCATTTGCTCTCTATATGTGGCTTTGAAGTTACATTTTTCGCAATGCGTCTTTTGTCTATACCCGGCGAGATACCATTTTGGTTCGCCCAGTTCTTTACCCTTGTTGCGAACACATATATCGCACTTGGATCTATAAAAAGTCTTGTTGCCTTTCCTATAATTAACAGCAACAGGTCTTTTACCGCACTTGCATAAAGGTCTCATACTTGTATTTACCTACCCTTTTGATGCCCTTTTTCAATAGGTGTTTTGGATACTTTTATTGCAACGTTGCTAAATACATATAATAAGTTCAACAGGAGAACAAATATGGCAAACTTAGTATCACCCGGAGTACAGGTCAGCGTTATAGATGAAAGTTTCTATACACCTGCTGAACCAGGGACTACCCCAATGATTTTTGTTGCAACGGCGCAAGATAAAGCGAACGCCAGTGCAACAGGTACAGCAAGAGGAACAACGAAAGCGAATGCTGGAGTTCCGTTTTTGCTTACTTCACAAAGAGATTTATCCGAAACTTTTGGAGATCCTTTATTTTATACAGATAACAACAATAACCCAATTCATGGATCAGAGATTAATGAATACGGTCTACAAGCGGCTTACTCATACTTAGGAGTTTCCAACAGAGCATTTGTTGTAAGAGCAGACATTGACTTAAATGAGTTACAAGCAACTGCTACTGCACCAGCGGCTGATCCGGCTGATGGAACTTACTGGTTTGATACGCAAATTAGTAGAATGGGCATTTTTGAGTGGAACGGCAACGCCGCTACTACTACAGGTGGACAAACGTTCACTATGAAAACACCTACAGTTATTACAGACGCAACTAAATTAGTTGGCGGACAAGCAACGGGTGCTCCTTTAGCATCAGTTGGTGCAATTGGTGACTACGTAACAGTAGCAACAACTACAATTAACAAAACGTACTACAAAAACACAAGTGGTGCTTGGGTTAAAGTTGGAACTGATGCATGGCAAGCAAGTTGGCCTACAGCAGTTGCAAGTACAAGTAATCCAACTGTAACAGGTGGTAAAACATTAACTATTAACAGTAACACAATTACAGCATCAGGTACAGCGTTAGCAGATGTTGTTAGTGATATTAACGGTGCAGGTATTGCAGGCGTAACAGCAAGTGCAGTAAACAGCAGATTGAACATTTTTTCAACTGGTGTTGCTCTTGTAATTGCAGACGGTACAGGTTTAGCGGCTGAAGTTGGTTTAACAGCGGCAACTTACAACGCACCAGAATTACAAATTTCAGCACATACAAGTGTGCCAGAATTTAAAACAGCAGACACTACTCCAAGACCAAGCGGAAGTATTTGGTTTAAAACTACTGATGCAAACTTGGGTGCTAAATTAAGTGTTAAAGAATTTAATGGTACTACTGAACTATGGGATAACAAAACTGTTCCATTGTATTCAGATAACATGTCAGCATTAAAAGGCTTAGATTCAACAGGCGGAGGTGTAAACCTTTCAGTTGATACTTACTATGCTCAAACAAATGTTACTGAAGGCGCAAGTCCAGAGTATGATTTTAAAATCTTTAAAAGAGTTGCTACTGGATCTACTAAGATTACATCAGCAATTATTACTGATCAAGTATCTGCGGCAACTTATACATTTACAATGAGCGAGTCAACTACTAACTCAGCAACAATGAGTTCGGCAGTAACAGTTTCGGCTGTTGCAACAGGCGCGGCGGCAGACGCTGAAGAAATTGCAGGTCAAATTAACAGTGCTGGCTTTACTAACATTGTAGCAAGTGTAGACGCTTCAAACAGAGTTGTAATTGAACACAACGATGGTGGAGAGATTAGAATTGTTGATACCGATGGTGGATTAACATTAGCAGGATTTACTCCATATGTTGATGCAAACACAGGTACAGCGAACTTATACTATGTTCCAGGAACAGATAGTTCAACTAATCCTAAGCAGTTTATGGCTTCGAATTGGCAAGTACTATCATACACAGCAAGTGATGATGCACCAAGTGCATTAGCATTAGATGGTCAGTTATGGTACAACAGTATTGTTGACGAGTGTGATATTATGTTACACAACGGAACTACTTGGGTAGGTTACCAAGACAGTTCTTCAGGCTTTCCAAACAGTTCACCAAATGGTCCAATTGTTAGTGCAACACAACCAACTACACAGTCAGATGGTTCAGCACTTGTAAACGGAGACCTTTGGATTAGTACAGCAGACTTAGAAAACTATCCTGTAATTTACCAATACAATGGAACTACATTGAAATGGGTATTAAGAGATAGCACAGACCAAACTACAGAGAATGGTGTGTTGTTTGCAGATGCACGTTATAACACTTCAGGTGCTAACAGTGGATCAGAAGGTACTATTGCAGACTTAGCGGCAAGTAATTACTTAGACCCAGATGCTCCAGATCCAGCACTATATCCAAAAGGTATGTTGTTATGGAACTTAAGACGTTCTGGATTTAATGTTAAGAAATTTGTACGTAACTCAATTGACGTAGCAGAAGATAATGCACGTAACGGCGACGAATCAATGGCGTCTTACTATCCACACAGATGGGTAACTGAAAGTGCTAACCAAAGTGATGGTTCAGGTACATTCGGTCGTAAGGCACAGCGTAAAGTTGTTGTACAAGCGTTACAGGCACTAATGAATAGCAACCAAGACATTAGAGATAACGAATCAAGAATCTTTAACTTATTAGCAACTCCTGGTTATCCAGAGCTAATTGGTGAAATGGTTACATTGAACAATGACAGAGGCTTAACAGCATTTGTTGTTGGTGACTCTCCAATGAGATTAGCAAGTGATGCTACAGGAATTAACAACTGGGCAACAAACGTTAACGGTGCTGTTGAAGATAACGATAATGGATTAGTAACAAGTGACGAATACTTAGGTGTGTTTTATCCAAGTTTATTCACAAGTGATAATGCAGGTAACAACGTAGTTGTTCCAGCAAGTCATGGTATACTTAGAACTATTGCATTAAGTGATCAAGTTAGTTACCCATGGTTTGCTCCAGCAGGAACAAGACGTGGTGGAATTACTAACGCTTCAAGTGCAGGCTTTATTGATAACGAAGGCGAGTTTAAAACAGTTGCTCTTAACGAAGGTCAAAGAGATACATTGTATAGCAACAAGGTTAACCCAGTAACATTCTTAACTGGTGCAGGTCTTGTTAACTTTGGTCAAAAGACAAGAGCAAAAAATGCAAGTTCTTTAGATAGAATTAACGTTGCACGTTTAGTAATTTACTTACGTGGACAGTTAAACAAACTTGCTAAGCCTTACATATTTGAGCCTAACGATAAGATCACAAGAGACGAGATCAAACAACAAGCAGATAGTTTAATGCTTGAGCTTGTAGGACAAAGAGCGTTATATGATTTCTTAGTAGTGTGTGACGAAAGTAACAACACTCCATCAAGAATTGATAGAAACGAACTTTATGTAGACATTGCAATTGAACCAGTGAAAGCAGTGGAATTTATTTACATTCCATTAAGACTTAAAAACACTGGAGAAATAGCGGGCCTATAATATGATAAATAAAAGTAATAGGAGCAAATAAATGGCAATTTCATCACTTTCAAGACTAACAGTACCTTTGGACAGCAATTCATCTGCAAGTTCACAAGGTTTGTTAATGCCAAAATTGCAGTACCGCTTCAGGGTGTCACTGGAAAATTTTGGAGTGTCAACACCAACTACTGAGTTAACGAAACAAGTTGTCGATGTAACAAGACCCAACGTAACTTTTGAACAGATTACACTTGATGTATACAACTCAAAAGTATTCCTTGCAGGAAAACATACTTGGGAACCAATTACATTGAACTTACGTGAAGATGTAAGTAACAACGTTCAGAAACTTGTTGGCGAACAGTTGCAGAAACAGTTTGATTTCTTTGAACAATCAAGTGCGGCATCAGGTGCAGACTACAAATTCGTTACACGTATTGAAATATTAGACGGTGGTAACGGTGCAAACACAGTTAATGTGCTTGAGACATTTGAGTTATATGGTTGTTATTTAGAATCAGCAAACTACAATCAGTTAGCATACGCAACATCAGACGTAGTTAGTGTAGCATTAAGTATTAGATACGATAACGCTGTACAATCACCACAAGGAACAGGTATTGGTACTGCTGTAGGCAGAACTGTAAACACACTTGTTACTGGCGGTGGCGCAGTATAATCAAGTTTAAGAGTTTTAAAATAAACGTGGAAAAGGCGCTTAGGCGCCTTTTTTATTCTATACCCACTTTATTTTTTAGATAAATATTAGTATGGCAAATAGATTAACCCCATTCCTTGACAATCTAATATCTGGAGCATTAAGTCCAAAAGGTAACCTTGCAGACTATCAACATGCTTCAAGATTATATGTAAATGATGCATTTAAATTTGCACCAAAGAACAAATTTTTATATCATGTTAGTTTTAATATTAACAGAAAAGCATCGTCAGTTATACCACAGTTAACAGAGAAGCATTCTAACACAATTAATATGTTAGTTAAAAGTGTTGACTTACCTAAGTTTGATATTACTACAGAAGTAAAACATCAATACAATAGAAAAAGAATTTTACAAAAACGTATAGACTACAGTCCTTGCAATTTTGTTTTCCATGATGACAACTACGGTCTTACAACTGCAATGTGGGAAGCATATTATAGATATTATTATAGAGATGGTAACTATGCATCAACTGATACAGCAGGTAGTCCAAACACAACTGCGTCTGCGTACAACAGAGCAAACACTTTTGCAGATGCTAATTCATTAGGATCACAATACCGTTATGGTTTTGATAATGACAGTAGTGATCCTTTCTTTGACAGTATTGTTGTATATCAAATGTCAAGAAAACGTTACACAGCATTTACACTTGTAAATCCTATTATTAATAGTTGGCAACATGATACAATGGACCAAACTGACAACAGTGGTTTAGTACAAAGTACAATGAGTTGTCAGTTTGAAACAGTATGGTACACAAGAGGTGCAGTATCTGAAGGAGTTGCACCAAAAGGTTTTGCTACAGAACATTATGATAAAACACCAAGTCCATTATCACTTGCAGGCGGAGGCACAGCAAGTTTATTTGGTCAAGGTGGAGTTGCCGCAGGTGCCGCAGATGTATTTGGAGATATTACAAGCGGACAAGCATTTACATCACCAGGTGCATTATTAGGTACAGTTTTAAAAGCGGCCAATACTGCAAGAAATGTTAAAGACTTATCTAAAGAAGGAATTAGACAAGAAGGCTTTGGAATTATTAAAGGAGCCATTGGAGATGTTGGCGGAGTAAATGTTGGCGGAGTTGCAAATACATTCTTTCCTAAGAATGGAGGCAATGGTGGCACAAATGCAATAACAACTGCACTTGCAGGTATTAGTGTTATCGGAGCAGTACAAGCGGCAGTACAAAGTTCAAGTGTAGCAGACGTAACAAACGAATTAGCAAACAACAAAGATAAGTTAGACGCTTTATCAAAAGCAACAACACACAAGAAACAGCATTTAGCCGCAGGGGGTGATGCAGGCGTTAACGCAATTAACGAAGCATGGGATAATGCAAGTGCAGGATATCAAGAAGCGGCAAATAATAAAACGCTTGAAGACTTGCCTAACATTATAAGGACATAACAATGAGCAACTTACCTAAAGTAACCCCAGTTGATAGTGCAACAGATACTAAAAGATTTTATAATCAGTATTTTACTGACTTTATTAATTTTCCTACAAACCAAGTTGATGCTGTAATAGGATTTTTTACAAGTAGAGGATTTGAAAAAACTTCTGCTATTGCTGTAGGAACAGTAATGTTACAACAAGCAAAACTTGATAGTATAAATGTTTTTGAATTACTTGATACACTTAAGAAAACAGATAGTGTACAGTTGAGCAGTGTTGTAACTGAAGTATTAAACTTTAATAGAGAAAAAATAAGTACGTTAGGTTACAGAGTAGTCGACGTTCAAAATAGGACCGAAGCAAGAAACATAGGAGTGTAACATGGCCAAGTATGCCCAAGGACGTTACAACATAAAGTTTCCTGAAAAGTATATCGGTCGCAAAGCACCATTATATAGATCAAGTTGGGAATTTGCATTTATGAAATTCTGTGATGAAAATCCTAATGTTGCAAAGTGGGCAAGTGAAGCAGTAAAGATACCGTATGTAAATCCTTTTACAGGAAAACAAACAGTGTACGTACCAGACTTCTTTATTAGTTACATGGATAAGAACGGCAAACAACGTGCAGAAGTAATTGAAGTTAAGCCAGACAATCAAACAACAATGGAATCTGCAGGTAGAAACAAACAGAAACAAATGGCAGTTGCATTGAACATGGCTAAATGGGCCGCCGCAAGAGCATGGTGTAAAGATAAAGGCTTATTTTTCAGGGTCGTAACGGAGAAGGATATGTTCCACTCAGGCCAACGCAAAGGCTAAATAATAGTAGCATTTAATGGAATCCAAAATATGAAGAAATTAGAAGAATTACTTAATATGCCTGACAGTAAAGAGATTGTTCAGAAAGAAAAAGAACAAGCATCTAAGGCAGAAAAGAAAAATGCTATAGTAGAGCATGAGAACACTCAGCGTGACATTGCAGAGTTGGATAAAATTAGTGCGGCACTACCGCAAGTAAAAGGCTTAGGCGAATTAGCAGATAAAGAACTAAACGAAGTTGCTGAAAAGTCTATGAATGCATACGAGGACTTAATGGACTTAGGTATGAATGTAGAAGCACGTTATAGTGGTAGGGTGTTTGAAGTAGCAGGTAACATGCTAAAGACTAACCTTGATGCTAAAGTTGCCAAATTAGACAAAAAACTTAAGATGGTAGAATTACAACTTAAGAAGGAAAAAAATGACAAAGATGGTGGTGATTCTCCAGATGGCGTAGTTGCTGGTGAAGGATATGTGGTTACAGACCGTAATAGTTTATTAGAAAAACTTAAGAACATGGATAAATAGTTTAGTAGGGAAAATATAATTATGAAAAAATATAGCGATTATTTAACAGAAGCATACAATGGAAAGGTTTATCCTTTTAAGATTGGTATTGCTGGTGATAACACAGGTATAGCAGACAAATTAGAAACTGCTTTAAAAAAGTTTGGACTTACAAATTGTAGTCCAGGCAAAAAGACACCAATTCAAGAACGTCCGTTGGACTTTCCTGCACTACAAAACGAAGAAGTAACTTATTACGAGTGCGAAGTAACATACCCTACACATACTGAAATGTTACAAGAGTACTTAGGTTACCAACTTGGTTTACCACAATCACATATTGTAGTACGTAATCCTAATGAACCTCAAGAGTTATATCAAGAGGTTGAACAAGGTAAGCCATACGAAGTAAAACTTACTAAAGAAGAAATGGAATCCGAAAGTGCTCAACAAGATGTATCAGGTAACAGAGTTATGGGTCTATTAAAAGAATTAGAAGTAGCACGTAAGGAAAGAGATAATCCGAATGCGGCAACAAAAGAATCTCGTGCTGTTGAAGCAAGTGATATCAAGCAAATGGACACAACTGCTGATATCGGAACTAAAAGTCCAATAGGGAGTTAATAATGAAATTAAACGACATATACAAAAAAATTACGGCGTTGGACGAAGCGATTAATGAAGCGGCATCGGCGTCTATTAACATGAGCGGTGATAATGCCGAAGATGTTATCAAATTAATGAATGCATTAAAAGGAACAGAAGGTGCAAAAGCAGGGGATCCAATTCCAACTGCAATTAAACCTGCAATGAATCCTATGATGGGTCCAATGGATCCTAAAGACGACATGATGTCTATGATGGATCTTGTAAGTGACAAGCCTAAGGACATGGACAAGCCAATGGACGACATGCCTTGTGGTTCTGAAGAAGATACTGCTGAAGCAGAATGGGATAATTCCCCAGATGAAAAATATCAAGATCATAACTTTATGACAAAAGATATTGCATCAGGACATGATGGCGCACAGAAAAAATCTTATCCAAAAGTTGCAGGTGGAGATAATCCAATGGCACTTGAAGATGAGTTACGTGCAGAACTTTCTGCTAAACTTGAAACGTTTATGAACGAAGAACCAGACATGTTAAGTGACTGTTGTGGTGCACCTGCAGATAGCGAAATAGACAAAGACGGCAACGCAGTGTGTAGTAAATGTAAAGACCAGATGACATTTTCTCCAGTAGAAGAAGATGCAGTAGCAGAAGCAAAAGCAAAACCAGACTTCTTAGATATGGACAAAGATGGCGATAAAAAAGAGCCAATGAAAAAAGCAATCAAAGATAAAGATGCTAAAAAAGAAAGTATTGAAGAAGCCGACGATAAAAAAGTTCAATTACCAAGCGGTAAAGAAATGAAAAAATGTGCAGACAAAGGTATGTCTAAAGCAGATATCATGAAGAAATACACGGAAATGGGTTGTGAAGCAAAACAACTCGAAAAACTGTACGCATCAAGTTGCGGCGGCAGTCACTAATAATATAAAATTACTTTTACTCAAGTAAGACTCAAATAGGACCTTCGGGTCCTATTTTTTTGAGTAAATACTATACAATGGCAAATAAAAGTTTAGATGGCGTATTAACCAAAAAGGCTAATACAAGAGAAACATATACAAACGAGCAGATTGAAGATCTACAGAAATGTACGGATCAGAATGATGGGTATTTGTACTTTGCAAGTAACTTTGCATACATTCAACATCCTGTAAAAGGTAAACTGTTGTTTGATCCTTATTCGTATCAAGTAGGCTTGATGAGAAGTTATCACGATCATCGTTTTAATGTAAACATGTTACCAAGACAAACAGGTAAGACAACATGTGCGGCTGTGTACCTGGCTTGGTATGCAATGTTCCATCCTGATCAAACTATTCTTATTGCGGCACACAAGTACACAGGTGCTCAAGAAATTATGCAACGTATTAGATACGTTTACGAAATGTGTCCTGATCATATTAGAGCAGGTGTTACAAACTACAACAAAGGTTCAATTGAATTTGAAAACGGAAGTAGAATTGTAAGTGCTACTACAACAGGAAACACAGGACGTGGTATGTCCATATCATTACTATACTGTGATGAGTTTGCATTTGTGCAACCTACTATTGCAGATGAATTTTGGACTTCAATATCTCCTACACTTGCAACAGGTGGTCGTGCTATTCTTACAAGCACACCTAACTCAGACGAAGATACTTTTGCTACTATATGGAAAGAAAGTCAAAACAAATTTGATGAACATGGTAATGAAAGTGAAGTAGGTATTAATGGCTTTCATGGTTTTACTGCCAAGTGGGAAGAACATCCAGACAGAGATGAAGAATGGAAGAAAGCAGAGATTGGCCGTATTGGCGAAGAAAGATTTAGACGTGAGTATGGTTGCGAATTCTTAGTATTTGATGAAACACTTATTAATAGTATTAAGTTAGCAGGACTTGAAGGCAACGAACCTGTTCAGAATATGGGACAAACACGTTGGTACAAAAAACTTGAACGTGATCAAACATATTGTATTAGTTTAGATCCAAGTATGGGTACTGGTGGTGACTATGCCGCGATACAAGTATTTGAATTACCAAGTTACAAACAAGTTGCAGAGTGGAGACACAACACTACTCCTATACCAGGACAGATTAGAGTTTTAAAAGATATTGCAGATTATATTAATGATGAATGTAAAGCACCAAATGCAAATAACATTTATTGGAGTATTGAAAACAATACTATTGGTGAAGCGGCATTATTAGTTATTGCTGACGTAGGGGAAGAGAATATACCAGGACTATTTGTAAGTGAACCAATACGTAAAGGACATATTAGAAAGTTCCGTAAAGGATTTAACACTACACATAGAAGTAAAATCAGTGCTTGTTCAAAGTTCAAGACCATGGTTGAGAATGACAAAATGCAGATAAACAGTAAAGCATTGATATCAGAGATGAAGGGGTTTGTAGCATCAGGAACCAGTTTCAAAGCAAAGCCTGGTGAAACAGATGACCTTGTAAGTGCAGTACTATTGAACTTACGAATGATGGAAGTACTCAAGGATTGGGATCCAAGAGTGTATAATACGTTCAGACAAGTGGACGCAGACCAGGATTACGAGGCCCCCATGCCGATATTCGTAACTGGAGTGTATTAGGATAAATATTAATATGATAAACTTGGACAAAATCGCAGAAGAACTGTTTAACAAGATTAGAGGCCGTTATCCAAAGATTACTATTGGTGACGAAGAAAGTACTATTACGAATGTACCTGAAAAAGCACGTTTCTTTGATTTTGACTTTAGCAACGGTAAAAAAGTTAATGTAACCATTGATGAGAAAGAGTTAGTTATACTTTATAACAACGATTTAATCACAGATGCTACAGAATCAGTAAAAAATAACTGGTATGGCTTTATGAAAGAACTAAGACAGTTTGCTAAAAAGAGAATGTTGAATTTTGATACAAGAGATATAACAAAAACTAACTTAGACAAGAGAGATTACGATTACCTTTCGCAAAAAAATAGACCCGGAGAAAACCAAATGAGTGAATCGAAACTATACGGAACTTCTAAAACAAGTTTCCAAGATGTTGGCAATGCAAAGATCATTGTTAAACATAATGAGGCAGTTGATTTTGAAAATCCTGCAGGAAGAACACAAAGAATTCATAGCATATATGTTGAAAGTGCAGATGGAGAAAGATACAAATATCCATTCAAACATCTAAACGGTGCAAGAGCAATGGCACAACATGTAAGCGAAGGCGGAAATCAGTACGATGCATTTGGAAAACATATCGTTTCACTCAGCGAAGAACTTTCTAAATTACGTACTTTCAAAACTTACATGAACAGATCAAGTGTAATGGCAGAGGGTCTTGCTGGTTACATGGACATTGTTAATAACAGAATTGACACTGTAAAAGAAACTGTACATAAGTTACAAAGAAATGCTTACTACAAAGAAGCAATGGAAAACTTCCAAGAAACAGTAATGGAAGAAGTACCTGAAGACATAGCAAGTAACTGGATTGATGAATTAACTATTCGTCAGTTTAACGAAGATTTGAAAGGTGTATTTCCTTACATTTACAGTCTTGTTAAAGAAGGAACTAAATCAATTGAATTAGGTCCAGATGATTTATTTGTTGAAGACGAAAAAGACAGAGAAGAAGTTGACACAGATAAAATGCAAGTTACTGATGCTGATAAAAAAGCAAACACACCTGCTTACAAAAGAATGAAAGACGGTGATACACGTTACGTTGATAAAACTACTAAAGAAGGTGTTCAAGTAGAAGGTGCTGTTAAAAAAGCATTAGAAGATGATGCTGAAAGCATGAGCAGAGAAGAGTTTATTGAAAAGCATGGCGATGCAGAATTCTTTGACGAATATAATGGTGTTGATAATGAAGGCATGAATATGGACAGTGATTTTGAAAATCATTTAAATGATGTTATAGCAAACTCAAAACATGAGCAAGGTCCAACTTCAGAAGTTTCAGACATGGGCATGAACAAATACGGACTTGCGGCAAAGCACACAAACGGTAAGTTTATTTCTTACAAAGATGGTGAAGAAACAGGTACGTTTGATTCTATCGAAGAACTTGAAAAGCATCAAAAAGAATTAATTAAAGACGAGTCAGCACAGTTTGAAGGCAATGCATTTGCACAAGCAGTACAAAAAGCAAAAGCGGCTGGTATGAAAAAAGGTGATAAGTTCAAAACACCAGATGGTGAAGAACATACACTTGAAGACGCTATTGCAATGGCAGGACTTAGATTAGAAGATTTTTGGTCAGCAGATGAACTGATGGCCGAGAAAGAACCCACTGACGATGATACCATGGACGTTAAAATTGGTCCAGATGGTTCAATATCAAAAGCAGATGGGGACGCAGAAGAAAGAGGTGAGAAGAAAGAACTTAACTTAGATGAATTCATCAAAGGTCATTTTGATTACACAACTAACAATTTTCCAAAAGGTGAAACAGCAGTACTTACAGCATGTGAGAAAAAATATGGAGACGAAAGTCTTGCTCCTGCGGCAATCATTATGAAAAAGTTAGTTACTAACCAAGATGGTGAGATGGAAAGAATGAAGTCTTTAGCGGGTTTGGATAACTAACTCACTTTTTTGACAAAGTTTCACTTGACTTTATAAGTAAGTTTGTGTATTATAGTAACTGTACTGCACAATCAAGGCAATACAACTTAAAACAGCCAAAGGCATATATAGGAGGCAACAATGGCAACATTAGCAGAAATAAGAGCTAAACTTAAAGAGCAAGAATCATGCACAAGCGGTGGTTCAAAAAGCGGCGGCGACAACGCAATTTACCCATTTTGGAACTTAAAGGAAGGCGAACAGTCTACTGTACGTTTTCTTCCAGACATGGACGACACAAACACTTTCTTTTGGAAAGAGCGTTTGATGATCAAACTACCTTTCGCAGGTATCAAAGGCGAAACTGACTCACGTCCAGTACAAGTACAAATCCCTTGTATGGAAATGTACGGCGAGTCATGTGCAATCTTAAACGAAGTACGTGGTTGGTTTAAAGATCCATCATTAGAAGATATGGGTCGTAAGTATTGGAAAAAGCGTTCATACGTATTCCAAGGCTTTGTAACTGAGAACGGACTATCTGAAGATGGTACTCCAGAAAATCCAATCAGACGTTTTATTATTGGTCCACAGATTTTTCAACTTATCAAGAGTGCGTTGATGGATCCGGATATGGAAGAACTTCCAACTGATTACACAGCAGGTGTAGACTTTAGAATTATCAAAACTTCTAAAGGTGGTTATGCAGACTATTCAACATCAAACTGGGCACGTAGAGATCGTCCATTAACTGATATTGAAACTGCGGCAGTTGAGAAGCATGGCTTGTACAACTTGTCAGACTTTTTACCTAAGAAGCCTTCAGAGGTTGAGGTTAAAGTAATGCAAGAAATGTTCCAAGCATCTGTAGATGGTGAAGCATATGATGCAGAACGTTTTGGTCAGTATTTCCGTCCAGCGGGAATGCAGGCAAGAACAGGTGATCCGACTAAAACAGCAAGTCCAAGTGCGACCGCTGTAAGTCAAAGTGCACCTACTGCGCCAGCGCCAACTCCAGCACCAGAGGCGGCACCAGTAGCAACTGCTCCAGTAGTAGAAGCAACTGCAACGGCTCCAGCGGCTGAACCAGCAAAAGCAGACAATAGTGCGGAAGACATTTTAGCAATGATCCGTTCACGTCAAAACTAATACGGCTTTATAGTGTAGGGTCCTTAGTGGCCCTACACGATAATCTGAATAAGGAGATACTATGGCTAATAAAGCATTTGACGTTTCTAAGTTTCGTAAAAACTTAACTAAATCAATCTCGGGTATGAGTAGTGGTTTCAATGACCCTACTGATTGGATTAGTACAGGAAACTATGCCCTTAACTATCTTATTAGTGGCGACTTTCATAAAGGCGTTCCATTAGGTAAGGTAACTGTATTTGCAGGAGAATCAGGAGCAGGTAAATCATATATCTGTGCAGGTAACATTGTAAAGGCGGCACAAGAACAAGGTATCTTTGTTGTACTAATTGACAGTGAGAACGCACTTGATGAAACTTGGTTACAAGCACTTGATGTAGATACAAGCGAAGATAAACTACTTAAACTTAACATGTCAATGATTGATGATGTAGCAAAAACTATTTCAACGTTCATGGCAGACTACAAAGAAATGGATGACGCAGAACGTCCTAAAGTAATGTTTGTTGTTGACAGTTTAGGTATGTTACTAACACCAACAGATGTTGATCAGTTTAACAAGGGTGATATGAAAGGTGACATGGGTAGAAAACCTAAGGCACTTACATCACTTGTACGTAATACTGTTAACATGATTGGTTCACACAATGTAGGACTTGTATGTACTAACCACACATACGCATCGCAAGATATGTTTGACCCTGATGATAAAATTAGTGGTGGACAAGGATTTATCTATGCATCATCTATTGTAGTAGCAATGAAAAAATTGAAACTAAAAGAAGACGAAGCAGGTAATAAGATTAGCGAAGTACGTGGTATTAGAGCAGGTTGTAAAGTAATGAAAACTCGTTATGCAAAACCGTTCGAAGGTGTACAAGTTAAAATCCCATACGAAACAGGTATGAACCCATATAGTGGTCTTGTTGATTTGTTTGAGAAAAAGAACATGCTAAAGAAAGACGGTAATAGACTTAGATTCGATTCTAAAAACGGAGAAGAAGTTAAGGAATATCGTAAGGCATGGGAAGCAGGCGGTCCATTACTTGACAGAGTCATGATGGAGTTCAGTGAAGTATCCGATGAGGTAATTACAACTGAAGAGGAAGAAATTCCAGAAGCAACCGAAACAGTCACAGAGGAATAAATTATATGAGTATGGATAGTTCACAAATCGTAGATACCTGGAATCTTTTTAAAGAGCATACAGATAAAAAACAAGTAGAAACATTAGCCGAAAGGTTTGTTGATTTACTTGCTGATTATGGTGTAGGTGATGACCAATTAAAAGAGAGTTTAGGTACTGATGATCATCTTGATGCGGCAATTAATTATTATCTTGATATTGATGATGAGTTGACTGCGGACGATGACGATTGGGATTAAACATGTGGTATAGCCAAATATCAAAAGATATTAGTAAAATACCTGAGGCGTTAGAATATTATAACGATCAGTTATTACAGGCTAAAAAAGAGATCCGTATTTTCGGAAGTCTTGAGAAGGCCGCGGCAGAGATGCCCGGCCTTGTCGAACAACGTTTCAATCAGTTACAAGAACTTGAAGCAATTTTAGAATATCTTAATATAGAATTACGTAGATTGCGTAGCACATTTTTTAAGAAGTATCTTGAAAATTATCAACGAGCATTGAGCAGTAGAGACTGTGAAAAGTATGTTGATGGCGAAGCAGACGTAGTTGATATGGAAAAGATTATTAATGAATTTGCATTAATGCGTAACAAATGGTTAGGCATTACTAAAGGCTTAGACCAGAAGCAATGGCAAATTACTAACATTGTTAAGTTAAGAGTGGCTGGTATGGAAGATGCATCAATTTAAACCCAAGTTTCAAATTCCAAAAAGATCATTTGAATTACGCGGACAATTATTTCCATACCTTATTAATAACTTTGACACAACAATTATTGAGTCACAAGATCAAATCGAACAAGATAGAATTTTAACATTTAGTCACCCTTTTTGTGATTGGGTGTTTGATGCATTACAAAACAACAAAGAATTAAATTTCTTCCATTTAGATAACGGTTACATAGGCAATTGGAATTACAAACGCCCTATGTATTATCGTATTAGTTACAATTCCCTACAAAACACTAAACCAGGACCTATTAAAAAAAGTAGAATACACACACTTGAATTAGACGATCGTTATCAAGATTGGAATGACAAGGGTAAGTATAACCTATTAGTGATGCCACGTAACACTAATATCTTTAAATACTTAGGACAAGATTACGACGAATGGCGTGAACAAACTATTGCACATTATCAAAGTTTAGATGTGCCATTAGTAATAAGAGAAAAGACAGGTAAACGTAGACACAGGTTTGCTGAAATAATACCAATGATGCATAAGGCTAAAAAGGTTATTACGTATCATAGTATGGCAGTTGTTGAAGCATTGTGTTTAGGCAAACCAATTGAAGTATTAGGACAAAGTGCAGTTGAACATTGGCAAGGACAGTTTGGATTTGATAGAACACCTATGCTTGAACATATTGCACACAGTCAATTTAGTAGAGAAGAATATGAAAATGGAACGGCATGGGAAGTAACATTTAATTATCAGGTAGCAAATGGATTATAAAGCAAAGATTATATGTTTACAGGACAACGCTCACAGTGTACAAATGGCCGCTGAGTGTGTTGCACAAGCAAACAAGTTTGGAATTAAAGTAGAACAGTTCAATGCTGTCAACGGCAATGACTTTAACATTGCTTGTGCAAAGTACGGTATTACATCTATAAGCAAAGTTAAAAAAGGACGTTTAGGAGTGCTTGGTTGCTTTCTAAGTCATTACGGACTATGGAAAGAATGTGTTGAAAGTAATACACCTTATCTTATTCTTGAACACGACGGATACTTTATTAGACCATTGCCAGAAGATATACTTACAAAATTTAAGCACGTATGTAAATTAGATCAGTATGATCCTTACAGTGGTGCATACAATAACGCAGTTGAACAAAGCATGAAAGAAGATATTGTAGTAGGACCATATCATAACATACATGCAAAAGGTAAACGTACTCTAAAGTATGTAGGTAATTATTTTAGAGGTGCTTGGAGTTACATTATTAAACCAGAAGCCGCACAAAAATTGTTAGACTTTGTTGCTGAACACGGTTATGTTGTAGCGGCTGATCAACAAATTGGGTCTAAGTTATTAGAACTATCATCAACAAATGTACCAGTGGCACGACTACACCCATTCTACTCTATTGGTATTAACATAAACTCAGAAAGTTTAACACAGCATTTAGGAGCAAAGAGTGAGCAAGAAAAATAAAAACTTAATAAAAAGAGATAACTGGTTCAATGACTATCACGAAATACCACAGTTAGGTATTAAAGGTAAACGTGATCTTAACAGTAGAATCGCTCACTATAATCAAGATGATTTCAAAAATTCTACTGTAGTTGACTTAGGGTGTAACATGGGTCAAATGACTTTTCAAGCACAGGCATGGGGAGCAAAACATGTTATGGGTATTGAGTATGATTCAACTGCTGTACTAAATGCAAATCAAATTAAGGATCAATTAAACATTGACAATGTTACGTTTGTTGTAGATGACTTAGACAGTAACTTCCTTTGGACAAGCATGGACAACTTTGATGTTGTTATGTTTCTTGCAGTTATAGATACTATTGAACTTGAAAATAGATACGGAATTTTAAGTAAAGCATGTCGTAAAACTAATAAAGTTATGTACTTTGAAGGTCACGGCAAACAAACATATAACAAGTATATGCAGAATCTTGTTGAATATACAGACTTTACAGAAATCAAATACATGGGTAATACACCTGTAAGCAGACCTTTCTTTAGATGTACAAGAGAGAAGATGACAAGCGAACAAGCAGTACAAGCCATTGCTAACAGCCCCTACGATAAGATTGCAGTAGTAGGCAAATCACTTGCAGGAAAGACTACTATTAGAGAACAACTACAAAAACTTGATCATAAGTTTGATGTTGTAGACGATCTTGTGTATTGGGAGAACGGCCAAGATGCAGGCAGAATTCAAGTGTCGGACTTAAATAATATGGATAGGTTTGTACTTTTTGATTACAGAGGTTTGGAATACTATCCAGACGTTGACGTAGTGTTTTTTGTAACACCAAATGGTAGTTTAATTGGACAATCACGTAAACCATCAAAGCCTTTGATTTCACCTTCAATCAAAAGTTTTGCAAATGTTAAAGAAGTGTACACAGTGGAAAGCAGATAATGAAAATTAAAAGTGCAAAAAAATTAGGTAAAAACTTCCATTACAGATGGAGTACGCATCAGCCTGTAGTTAGAGCAATGGTTGAATTAATTAATCCAGAACTAATACTTGAGTTAGGAGTTGGACGTTATTCAACACCGTTGTTTATTAAATTTCCTGCACTAAAGATTATTCATATTGAAAGCGAACAAGGTTGGTTAGACTTAGTTAAGAAAGAAAATGCAGACGGTATTACAAGCAAGAGTGAATTTAGACATCACGACATTGCTCCACTTGGTATTGAAAGCATTAAAATTTTACCAAGCCAACTTAACGAATCACAGAAAAGTGCTATTGACAATTACTATCAATCACTTGCAACTGAAATAGAAATAATGCCATACAAGTCAAGTTTAATTTTTACAGACGGCTTTGCTTCTTGTAGAAAATCAACAGTTGATTGCTTAACAAGTGTAACTGATGTTATGATATTTCATGATGCAGAAAAGCCTGAAGCATACGGTTATGATAAACTTGAACCTAAATTATATGAAACACACGACGAGTATTTGCTAAAGACTGCAACTTCGTGGACAGGGTTTATGATTAAAAAAGACATCGCAACTGAAGAAAGAATTAATGAAGTAATTAACAAGTACGTTGATATCTACATTGCAGAATTAGGAATAGACAGAAAAGGTTTTGAATTAATTAAAAAATGAAACAACAACTTGTTAAACATATTATAGAAAACTTCACTGACCCATACGAATTACAAAAGACATATCGTAGTCATCCAAGTTATAGTTTACTAACACTTGAGGATTTTATTCCTAAGGATATTGTTAGTGCAATGGCTAAAGAGTTAGACAATGTTCCACTTGAAGATTGTAAACATTTTACACGAGCAGGTTCGTGTATGTACGAGTATAATGACGTTACAAAAACACCTGTACAAGATGCAGTTATTGATGCACTACACAGTTCTACATTTATTAAATGGTTACAAGAAGTTACTGACACTGTTGACCTTATACCTGATCCTCACTTAATTGGTGCAGGATATGTAAAGTCACTTCCAGGTGATAGTTTAAAAGTACACTGTGATTTCAATTGGAACGAGCAAATAAGATTACATCGTATGTTAAGTTTAGTAATATATCTTAATGATGATTGGAAAGAAGAATGGGGCGGACAGTTACAGTTCTACGACAAAGAAAGAAAAACTGTACACAGTAAAGTTCCTGTTGGTAATGGTAACGCTGTTATATGGAGTTATGATAACTTTGCATTTCATGGATATCCAGACCCAATGACAAATCCAAAAAATACAAGTAGAAAAGCATTACGTTTGTTTTATTATGTTAGTAATGCTAAACATGATGATAAACATCCGCCACACAGAAGTCTGTACTGGTTTGATGATAAAGAAAAGGTACCCTACGATAAGCCATGGACCAAATAAGATTAAACATACCCGACCTACCATATAAGAGTGTTCTTTGGGAAAACAAAGACAATGTAACAGATGAAGGTAGAGCAACTGCTTTTGAATCACAAAATAAAAAATATCATCTTGCAGGTTACACAACAGAAAATACAAAATACAAACAAGCATTTCCTGAAACTTATAATTTTATAAACTTTAGTAAGACGTTGTTTGATAGATGCACAATAGCACTAATGCAACAAGCACCAGGACAAGTTTTACCAGAACATGTTGATACATTTTATATGTTTGCCAAGCATAACAATGTTCACCCTGATGGGTGTATCCGTGTTAATATATTCCTTGAGGATTGGCAAAGCGGACATTACTTTGAAATAAACAAGACTCCTATTACAAATTGGAAACGTGGAGATGCTGTTATTATCGAAAAAAATGAACCACATCTAAGTTCTAATAGTGGAATGTCGCCTAAGTACACAATGCAAGTAACTGGAGTAAAGAATGAATTTAAGAGGCGCTAAACCCGTAACAGATAATGCAATTAAGAAGTTTATTACAGGACTTAACCCTGTAAGTGATTTATACAATGAAGAATTACCATCAACATTTATTAAAGCATTTATGGATTGGATTAGTGCAAGTGGTAATAATACATTGTCAGGTCTTGATTTATTTCCAAGTCAAAAGTTAGTTTGTGGAACTGTACAAGCATTTGATCACTTTTATTTTAGACACAAAACAAGACGCTTTAGATTTTTCAAAGGCGAATTTATGTATCACAGTGCATGTTTGAAACATGGTTGTGATTGGGAATACATTGAAGACGAACCACTTGATCATGATGACGTATTAATCATAAGTGTACCTTTTAGCGACCATGGTAGACAGCATGTTGATATGGAGTACTACTTAAACCAATGTAATACTTTAGAAATTCCTGTGCTACTTGACTTTGCATATTACCCTTGTACAAAAAATATTAACGTAGATTTAGCACAATGGAAATGTGTACAAACTATTACGTTTAGTATTAGTAAAGCATTTTATGGTGCTGAGTTTTTACGTGTAGGAGTACGTTGCGAACGTATAGACACTGATGACGGTATTGATGTGTTTAACTCAGTAGAAATGAATAACAGAATTGACATAAGTATTGCATATAGCCTGATACAAATGTTTTCAGTTGATTGGAATTGGCAACAATATACAAGTGCTTACAACCAAGCAATTGAAGATAAAAACTTGTTACCAACAGACTGTATTATGTTTGGAATCGGAGACGATAAGTGGAAAGATTACAACAGAGGCAGTCAGGTTAACAGAGTTTGTATTAGCGAACTAATTGGTGACATAGTTAATGGCAAGTGAATTTATAATTAAGACAGACGGTAAATTAGAAACGTACACAGAGTTTGATTCTATACCAGACAAGTTTGATTATATAATTAAGTTTGCACCAGAAGTTCCAGAGCCACCACACTCTGATGAACAACATGAGGAAATGAAATCTTGGAACATAAAGTTACAAGAATTAATAAAGAGGGAGAATTCATATGCCAGCAGTAACTCGAATAGGTGACGCAGACGTTGCTCACTGTAGCGGAATGACAAGAGCAGTAGGCTCTGGTAATGTATTTGCTAATAACATTGCTGTTTCAAGACAAGGCGATGACAACACAGGACACTTACTTCCAGGTGTACCTTGTCCATCACACTCTGCACCAATAGCAGTAGGGTCAACAACAGTATTCACAAACAACGTAGGAACAGGCAGAGTTGGCGATGCTATATCAGGTTGCACAAGTGTTGCGGCTGGTAGTTCTAACGTTTTCGCAGGCGGATAAACCAAACCACTTCTGACAGTAAATCTTAGGGTAGGCATTTAAATATGACTACTAACCAAGGAGATTAATATGACAGTAGTAAGCAGTCACAACGACTGGGATCCATTAGAAGAATGTTTTGTAGGTATTGCAGACCACGCAAGAATACCAACAGTAGATAAATCAACACATAGTTTTGGCTTTGCAGATTGCAAATACGAACACATCAAAGACTTAGAAGGACCAAGTCCTGAGTGGGTAATTGACGAAGCAAATGAAGATCTTGACGGTCTTGCTAAACTTTTAACTAACCTTGGAGTTAAAGTTAGACGACCTGAATCAATTGATCACAGCGTAGAATTTGGATCGCCAGATTGGAAAACTACAGGCTGGTACACATACTGTCCACGAGATTTATTATTGCCACTTAACAATGTTATTATTGATTGTCCGGGTGCAATGAGAGCAAGACAATACGAAACAACAGCATATAGAGAATTTTTATATGAAGCAATGGCAGGCGGTTCACAATGGATTAGTGCGCCTCGTCCAAGACTACTTGATGACATTTATCAACTTGAAGACCT
>Ga0098055_1000198_pt1 | contig 39440 bp, 47 predicted proteins | sample 17_taG_FD_75107 | JGI IMG/M metagenome (GOLD analysis project Ga0098055, IMG submission 75107) | Marine viral communities from the Subarctic Pacific Ocean - 17_ETSP_OMZ_AT15314 metaG | ecosystem: Environmental > Aquatic > Marine > Oceanic | place: Pacific Ocean | collected 2015-01-18 | reverse complement strand
GTTCAGTGCCCTTGCAAGTATCTCTTTAGGATTCTGCAAACCAACAACAAACAATGTGCGTTGTCCATAAGCAGGAGTATGCTCTACTTCTGTGCCTATGAAGAACTTAGTGTCGTCTGTGTAGCCTTCTCGTTCCATTTAAAATATCCATTGCAATATTAATACTACTGCTACACCTTTAACAAAACCTAATACAGCCATACCGTATGCTGAAAAGTCATACTTTTCTGCAAAGTCCTCTATTACATCGGCATGCCATTCGCCAAACACCTGTACTCCGTGTTTAGTAGATTGCCATACTATTGCTATTCTATCCATTATACTCATAGATCGTTCTCCTTTATAAAAACTCCGTCAACCATTTTACCTTTACGGTCTTTGATATCGTCCCATGCTTGTTGTAAACATTCTTCTATAGTGAGGTTGTTCCTCTCAGCAATGTTAATTAGTACAACAATCATGTCTCCAATGTCATCTGCAACATCTTTACCTTTACAGATATTGTCCGACAACTCGCCTGCTTCTTGTATAAGTTTAGCAAACTGTGATTTGTCATCGCTACCTTCAATCAGATTTCTATCACGATGCCATTGTGTAATATTTTGTATCAACGTTGTAGTCATATCTTTTTTCTTAAAAATCGAAAAACTCATCTAATACTTCCTCTTTGGTTCCATCATCTTCGCCACCCATACTTAGGTACGATAAGAACTCTTTGTTTTTTGCAATTATCTCTCTAGCATTTGTAGTAGCAGGATCTAACACCTTCTCTACAAAGTTTCTAAACAATAATATATTTACAGGGACATATGGAGATACTTCTCCAGCCTTGCTACTTTTCTTAGCAGGTGCTTTCCAGTGTGTAAAGTCTACTGGTTCGCGAGTTACTTCTACGTCAGCAAGTCTATTAGCCTCTTGTACTGCTGTAATATGATTGTACACACTATGACCCATATAGTATAAGTATGTTTGTGTGTCCCAAGTAGTGCTATCACGTTCAGCATATAACTGTTCGCCTTTGTCATCTAGTTTAGGTTTGCCTTCTTTGTCTGTAAGTGGCTGTCCTTCACTAAATTTAAAGTTACCATTCTTATCTTGGTCACCTGCATTCATTGTACATAAGTCGCCCATTGTGAGCCTTTCCATCACAGGACTATGCCCAAACGGAGCAGGTAAGTCACTGCCTACTAATGCTTGTTGATCAAACGCTCTGTCCATAAAGTATCCAAACTTACCTGGTTCAAAGAAGTTATGTGCATAAGTTTGACCATATGCGGTGTTAACGAATGGGGAGGCGGCATCGAAGCTCAACGTGATGTTCGGGTTATCATACAATCGCAACTGTCTCTGAATAGCAGTTAAGAAACAGGCCCATTGTAGTTTACCAGTACCTAAGAAATGTATCCAATCCTTTCCTTCCAGCAAGCCGTCAGCTCGTAGGTCAAGTAGTCGGTTTAGAACACAACTAAGGTCCTTCATGTTAATACCAGCAAAGGCGTAACCTTCGAGTGCCCTGCTAGCCTCCCCGTAACCTTCAGCACAAAAAGTAGGATCAGAGAAGTGTTTAACTGCCTCATACCATTCTTTAGACGTTGCTTCGTCTGTGCCTGAGAGTACGTTTAGAAACTTTGTTGCACCCGGAACACGGTTGCGTACAAAGTAATCTAAATTAAGTAAACTGATATCCAATGTATCAGAAAATTCTGTTAGTCCTGTTTTGCTACTTAGAGGCTCTACTGCCGCAAAGGCTGGAATGTCTAATGTCATACTCCAGTCTGCTGTATGCTCTAACCAACGTAATATCTTTTCACAGATTGCTGTCCTGGCAGGGTCATTAGGATCTTTAGCATTTGCCCAATCCATTTTCATAACACCTGTTGCTATCTGGAATCCACCTGAGTCGCCTAGTAATACTTTAACTGTATTTCTATCTCGCTCTTGTATCATTGGCTCATCAGCATGGCTCTTAGTAATATCTAAATGAGCATGACCGGCTGAGTATAAGCCATATGGATAATGAAAGTAAGAGTTCTCATCTTTAAAGAAGTCGAGACCTTCATTACCATGTTCGAAACCTGCAGGCACCCGAGACTTTTCGGGTACTTTATTAACTATCTTGTCTAACTGCTTAGTATAGAAACTACTAACAGCAGGCAGATAGACTGCATAATCTCGTTGTTTTTTTCCTAAGTCATCCATAAATTAGTTCTTCGCAGGTAGTAAGTATGTGTATGTCCCAATACCGCTGTCTACAATAATCTGTAGTAATCCTTTAGCATTAATGCTTAATACACAATTTGCATTGTCACCGAGTCTAAGTATTCTTAGCACGATGTCTAGTGGCCAATGAAACTCATGTGTCATTGTACCGTCGGGTGCTTCGTTAACTAAAATCTTAGTTCTGTCACCACCGGCATCACCTATATAAAAATACAGTTTGCCATCTTCTGTTCTTGGACTAAATGTACTTTCGAACTGACTAAGCACACCATTAAAATATCCTAAGTCTTTTAAGTTCTTTGCACTAGGCACAATGTTAATATCAAACTCTGCACCTTTAAACTTAATCTCTTTAAGTTGCTGGTTAACAACGTCTGCTAACATAAATCTATAATGTGCATCTGTACCTGCTTGTGATATAAACTCTACTTCAGTTGGTACATCAACACCATTACGGTCCTGCTTAACAACTTGTACTGTAGCATCAGCATCATCAAAGTCTGGATACTTCAAGTACCCATCTAGCACATTCATTCTGCTTAAACCTACAGTTGCATCAACAAAGTCAGGGACAGGATTAACTGTTTTGCCTTTGAAGATAACAGTTTTATCTGCATCGACTGTTTCAATACTAGTCTCCGTTGCAGTTCCTGTAACTTTAACCATCTCAAAGATGCCTAAGTTGTGCGTATGCTTTAACACATCTTTTAGTGTGTCCTTGATATAATTATTCCCGCTCATATTTTCTCCTGTGTGTATATGTATTTAGGTGGTTAATGCCTTCTTGGCTTGTTTTTTTAGATTACTTTTGTAAAAAAACATTCTTACTCTAGTCTTCCTTATTACTGCATAGATAGTAAATGTTGTTGTCATTATAACACTAGTCCATGTAGAACCTAAAACAAGTACATCAATAAACATCCAAACCATTAAAAAGTTTAATGGAATGTTTATAACAGCGGCAACACTAGTATCTATAATCGCCTCCGTCATAGCCATCTTTGTGTCATGTTCAACTGGTGCATAACTTACTACTTTCTCTACAAAATCTATAAATTTTGGACTTATTTGCATTTAATACCTATAATCATACTTGACATTATACACTCTTTAGGTGTATTGTCAAGTGTTTTTTTAAAATTCTTCAACAATTCCTATTACCTCTGCTACTAAGAATGCCATCACAAAAACACCAAACGACAGTCCTGCCATAAAGCCTACGCAACCTGCAATTCTCATTCCGCTTTTCAACATGCTGAAATAGAAATGTTTCTTTCCTGGATCTTTATTAATCATATTAACTCCTTATGATATATTCGTTATCTTCTTTGAGAATACCTGTTTCCCAATTCTCACATACATCATTTGCATAGTGTATGCTTTTGTTTCGTACATCAACTGTACCAAACTGTTCATAGTTTTTCCAAAGGTGTACAACAAATCCGTTGTCTTCCACTACCTCTGCTTTTTTAATTACATTATTCATGTAAACTCCTATAGTTCAAAGAAAGTACCTAGTACTTTGCTTTCGTTCATTCTAGTTAAGTCCCAACCCATAGCACCTAACACATTATTAATCTTTTTGTTTAGCACACTCTCTTCCATTGCTTCTTCATCAAACGGCATCTCTTTGAACCAAGCAGGTATATGCATTTCGTCTGTTGGGTATGCAATACTTGTATAGCCTAGTGCATTACTTTTTAGTTTGCACACAATAACTTTCATACCGTCCATGATAGCCATACTGTATGCATCGCTAAAGGCTTCTCTAGCCTCATTGTAATTGATACTTGCTCTAACATGCCCAGGTATCATTGTATTCTCTTTAGGCTTTAGTGCGTCTAGTTTACGCAGTTTTGTGTGTGTTGCACTCATACGTCTTTGTTTGTTAAGTTTCTCACCATATGTGGTTAAGTTGTTTACACGTTTAGGCATACCTTTCTTCCAAGGTTCCATTGCCCTAAAGTCATCCTTGAAGTCTTTTATCTTTTGTATAACTTCGTCTTCGCTCATACCATCAAGTGCGTTGTCTAATACTTCTTCTAAAAAGTCCTGCACAAACTCGGGCGTATCACTTCGCTTGATATCCATGCCCATAATTTTTAGTTTACCACCCTCAGGTTGGTACCCTTCAATGTCTAAACACTTGATTGCATAACGCTTCTTAGTAATAAACAAACCGCTCTTGCCAACTACTTCTCTACCAGCAATCATAACAGCACCAGCACTAAGCGGAATGTTAAATGCTTTGTTTAGAAACTTAGGAAATGTGTCACTGACTGTGTCTGATATATGATCATACAATTTAATTGCACTATCCATATCTAAGTCCTCACCTTTTGGCAATGCAGGTGTGGCACTAAAGTAAACAGAGTCAGTGTCACCATAAACTATTGTTTCTCCTGTGTGGTCGTACACTCCTGTGAGCATTTTGTTTGTTTCTGCTCCCATGTGTTTCGTGATTGCTCTACCTGTGAGCGTAGTGGATTGTCCAATACGTTTATCAAAGAAGCGGCAACCAGGGTTAAGAATAGCACCATATAAACTATTGAGGTTAATTTTCTTAACGAGCTGTCTTTTATCCCAAAAAGCAATTTCCTCTGGTGTAGTTGCTTGTTTCTTTTTAGCCTGTAGTTCTTTTCTCTCAGCATACCATCTCTCCAACAACCCAGGTACAATACCTTGGAAGTCTGTCTTAAATATAGTACCGTTTGCACTAATATTCCAAGGCTGACCGGAGTTGAATATTAAGTTATATACATCTGCTCCTGTTACTTCTACTGATGAGCCATCTTCCATGTCAAGATGCAATGTATGATCAACATCTTTGGCCATTGTCATTTCATATTCGTTACTACCAAACTTGCCTAACCAAGCATCAGCAAAAGATTTCTTTTCTAAAGTTACCTTATCGTTAATTTCTTGATCAGTATAGTCCGGACGAAGTTGTCCTACTACTGTTTCTTGCCCCATGTTCAATGCTCTAAACACACTAGGATATAGACTGTTTAAGTCCATACTGCCTATCCATTTGTGAAAGCCTTTCTTGGGGAAAGCCACATAGGCACCAGCCGCCTGTGTGTTCTCTTTGTCTTTAGAATACTTTTTCCTGTCTGGCACAACCATGTTACGTCTATGTGCTTCGTTGATAATTGCTTGTTCAGTAGTTGCTACAGCACCCATTGTAGTGGGTAGCAGTACAGTATTATCATGTGCAATAGTATTTGCTAGGTCAATGAACTGTAACTTCTTATCCATTTTGTCTAGCAACATAACGTCTTGTATGTTGTATTCTAAGAACTTTTCAAAGTCGTGATTGTAAAGTCTATCTAGTGAGCCTTCATAAGCAACTTTCTTCTCGCCTACTTCCATCTCACCAATATAGTCTAGTCTGTAACTGTGTCGCTCTTCATAGTTATACTTCCTGTACAACTGCATATAGTCTAAGTGTACACGCCCTACTAAGTCATATGTCTCACGTTCGCTACCAAATGCTTCATATGTTCTTTGCTTTGGAAACTGATCAAACAAGCATAACTTTCTTGTTTCTGCCTTGCCTAATGTTTTTACGATCCTGTTTACTAGATAAGGAATATCATAACCTTCTGAGTTCCATCCACTTAGCACATCAGCATCATCAATAAGTTCTAAGAACGTTTTCAGCATTTCTTTTTCTGTTTTAAACAGCACAACTTCGGGCATCTTACTTGCTATGCTTTGAGCTTGTCCCCAACTTAATGTCTTAGGTGGAACAGCCAAACATACCATAGCATCCATCCATTGTAAGTAGACTCCTACAGAAGTAATTTCCATAAATGCATCTTCGGGAGAACTGTAGCCTCTCTCAGGATCGAAGTCTACCTCAATATCAAGGAATACTGTTTGTAGTATAGGTTGCTCAGCACCATTGTAATGCTTTGCTATTGTTTTGTTTAGTGGTCGAACATCACTTTCAAACTTTTTGTTGTGCGTATTAATTGCAACGTTCTTGCGAAACTCTTTGTTGCTTTTACATCTTATCTCTGTAACCTTTTCACCATAGACACTAGTGTGACTACCTTTAGGATCAGCAACAAAAAAATTGTATTCTGGGCGATGGTCAACATAAATTCTTTCACCATTGACACGCTCAACAGTTCTTACAATGTCTTTGTTCTTATCATAGAATGCATCAACGTAACTCATATGTACCTATTATATATTAATGTAAAAGAAATGTCAAGATAATTTAACACCAACGTGGTCCTAATACCCAAGTGGTAAGAGATACTCGTTGTCCTATTGTAATATCTCTCATTGAATGTTCATAAAAACTAGGCATCAATAGTGCATCTCCTGGCTGTAACGTTATTAGAAATGGTGCATCTAATCCTACGTCATGTATAAAAAAATCTCCACCTTCATAATCATTATCAAGTAGAACTATGATAGTAATTTTTCTGTCATGTTCACCATTACTTAAAAAACTGTTTTGAGATACATCTTGGTGAATACCAAAGCCTTCCCCTAAATCATACTTAGATAATATAAACTTCTCAAATGTTGTTGGAGAAAGTAATTTAAACGAACTGTAGTAACTGCTTTGTTGTACTGCTCTTTCAAGTTTTTTTGTAATCTTAGAAGGTAATGCTATTGTACTTTTTGTCCTCGTAAGGAGGCCAGTCTGCTTTTCAGTAGTACTTGCATTGCCACATGATTTAATGAATTCTAATTCAGAGTCATCGAAAACCTGTGGACAGATTTCGAAAGGTTCTCGCATAGTAAATGCTATAACGTTCTGCCGACTGTCTCTAGGATTGTTTCAAGCTCGTCAAACTTATCAAACTCGTCTTGGAAACTAGACTTATGTGCAATTCTAATTGCCTTATTAAGTACGCCTGGCTTTAGTTCCATTTCTTCCGCTATTGCTTTGACAGTTTCTCTTAGACCTTCTTTGAGTGTTTCAACTTCGTAGGTAACTTGCATACCTTCGTCGATTAACTTCTTCAGTCTTGCTTTTTCTTCTTCGTTAAATGTTTTATTAAATGCCATTTGCTTTCCTGTGTATGTTATAAGTTTATTTATGCGCCGTTAGGTACATTATACACGGATTCTGGCTGGTGTCAACCTTTAAATTTCTAGTGAGGATTCGAAGTCAAAGTCAATATTTGGAAATGCTTCAAAGAGATCCTTTGTAATAGCATCGCCTTCTTCGTCATCAACTGCTTCTTGTAGTACCACTTCGTATATTGTTCTATCTTCTGTGGTGGAGTATAGTGTTACTTCAGCACTAACCATTTCGTGATCGTCAGTGTAAGCAACAACTACTTTAGTGGGGATATGGGACTCGACAATGTCGTAATACTCTGCGACATCATCGTTTGATAACTCTGCGTCTGTGATAAGTCTTGCAAAATGTTTAACAAATTTGTGTTCCATATTAGTATTTATCTAACTTGTATGGAACACATATTCGTTATGAACACCTATTTTTTGGTGGCACTAAAAGCCTGAGCTCCGAAGAATGCCGCTACAATACCGGCAACTGCAACAAAGTATGTTGGTGCCATACTACCTAAGGTAGCCTGTGCTTCGCTTAAACCTGCCAAACTGGCTACAATTACTGCAAATGGGTATAGTAACATTCCAAATAATGAGAACCATGCCATCTTACGTTGAGCATCTCTCATTGCATCAGCATCTTCTAGTTCTTTTCTTTTGAACTCTAAGTGCATTTTTGCTTCTGTATCAGATATATGTCCGTCACCATTAATATCAGCGGCCTCCATTCCTTCGATAGTTTTAAAACCTCTGGAATCGTATTTTACGCCGCCAACTGGTGCCTCTTCACCTGCTTTGGCTTGTAAGGCATCGTACTCGGCACGACTCATCGTGACTTCTGCTTGTTCTTTCTCTGCCATTTTTTCCTCCTACGAAAAATTGATTATAACAGTATTTATCTAAAATAAACGATAAATAACATAAAGGACACACAGACGCATGATATCATATTTTCACCTAAGAGATAAACAAACAGGCAAAACTTTAGAGACTTGGGGATTATTCAAACGTAATGCAAGTTCTTATATAAACTCGTTAACAGACGCAGATCAATCATCATATCACCATGAACTAATTAGAGGCATAACACTTGATATGCAAGAGCATAGTTTTGCTGAATGGTGTCCTACTGAAGGTACTCTAGTTAACTTTGGTTCATATGCTGAAATAAAACATAACAACATAAAGTTCTGTATTAGAGATCCTATGCATAGATACTGCTCTGGTCTAATTATGATTAATCATGATTGGGATATAAAGTCAGCAACAGAAAGCACTATGGATCCTTACTATCACAACGGCGGCAAGGAAGAAATTGAAGCAATGTTTCCGTTAACTGAAGATACAGCCGCTCACAGAACGAGGCAAATGTATGTGTGGCAGAACTTTGTAAGAACAATAAAAAATACAGTATATTCAGATAGCCAGAAGCCGTATATAGATTATACATTTGGTGAAAACCATTTAGATCCAGTATTAACAGTAGTTGCATTAACGCCATACTTCAACCAACAAGCAAATGTAGAGTTCATAGACTTGAGAAATTGGACTGAGTATACAACAAATAAGTTACACATTGGCGAGGAACGTGAAGAAGTTAATCGCTGGAACACTCCTAAGAAACATGGGATAAGAGACCAAATTGGCCAACCGGGCCATGACATGTTTAAAGTTTTGCAAAGAGAAATGCCACGTTCTTTTTTACAAGATCCTTTAGCATTAGAGAATCCACAAAACTGGAAAGTAAATTTCGAAGACTGGCTGGCACCCGAAGTGGAGATGTATAACTTTCTTAGACAGAATCCTAAGATTGCACATGGCTCTGCCGAGATGGATAAACTCACAGACCTGTTATGCGAACAAGTAAAAGATCCTTGGTTCTTTGCTAGATCCTTTTCTGTAAAAAGAAACTTTGCACATCCAGGGCTCCAATCAAGACTTCCCAAGAGACTTGTTGCAGAAATAAATGCTTCTATAAACAAACTCCACCAATGGGAGATAGACCAGGTGACTAAACGCGATAGACGTGATACTCATAAATTCTAACTGTTAAACTAAATAGTTTATTTGATGTGAGGCTGTAGTAGTCTGAATTCTTCCGTTGTGATCGTAAACAGTAACAACATAATTAGTCTTTTGTATTTTGTCACCATTAGCAGTAGGGACAACTTTCTCCACTGATTGCGTAAAAGTATAAGTGCTAGGTAGCCGCTGAACTGGAGTTATTTCATTCATGGTATTGTGGGTGGGGAGACTGCAGACTGTTATAATTAATAACAGATCTCCCCTTGATTATTTATTCGTCCCAGACTGCATTAACATTTTCTGGGGTGATTGGTGCGGTGTTAATAGTTGAGTACACATAGTTATTCTGTATCTCAGGATAAGGAGCATCGTCCCAATTACCTTCTTTACATTTCTTTATTACAGAGTAAGGCACACCAGCAATTTCCATTTCCTCATAACTGCTTAGAATACGTCCTCTTGAAAAAGGTTGCATCATGCAAGGCTGAGGTACCATTTGCCAAGTACCATCTTCTTCAACATGGTCTTTGTTATGTCTACCGTTATAAAATGTATTAGCAGTAGGTAATGATTTGTATATTGTTAATCCTTTATCTGGTGTGTGAAATAATGGTGCTGGGCTATGTGCATCTGGAAAATTAAAATTTATACTTTCGTCAACAATAAATGCCATGTCACCACCGTTGAGTTGTAGTTGGCTCCTTGCCATATGATCTAGGTACTCACCGTTTCTACCAAATCCATTTTTACGACCTTCCATTTTTCCGTTCTTTGGTTCAATACCTTCTCGATCATCGTCTGGTTGAAAGTAACCAAGTTCCTCTCCGTATAGTTCCGATATCCAATACTTTTCTGTGACTTCCCATTGACCTGGACTTACAAAAGTTTCATTACCATTGTATATTTTTGTGTAACCCTCGTGGCCACCTTTGTGTGCAAGGTAAGATAGGTTCTCGTCAATTGTGCATTTTAACTCTTGGGTATCTGCATTGTGTACCCATTGTAGAACTAAATGTGGCTTGTCTTCTGACATGTTTAACTCCTGTATAATTAATGTATACTATGTATTTATCATACTATTTGGTACCCGGAGACGGACTTGAACCGTCATGCCATTGCTGGCGAGGGATTTTAAGTCCCTTGTGTCTACCAATTCCACCACCCGGGCTAAACTTTTACTTACTTAATTTTCGTGTTTTAATCAAATGCTTTGCTACACCACGTGCGGCTGTGCTGAACGTTTTATTTTGTTCTTCTTCTGACATGTACAAACTATTAATAACTACTTCTGGCTGACTGTAATTATCCTTCTTGTGTAATGCTCTCTCGGCATGTTCGATCATCATAGTAGCCGATTCAAGAGGATCAATTAGTGCTTGTTTATTAACATCGTCTCTACCTATTAATCCAGTTTCTACAAACCCCCAACTAAAATTAATAAGTCTACAACTGTTTTCATATGGGTATTTAAAACTCTCTAGTACACAATAGTCCTTTAATGCTTTCTTATCCTGTGCATAAACATTAGACTCATCAAGTATACTATGAGGTACATAGGCAGTAATAGAGCCTGTGTTAACAATAACTTTGTTTGTATCTGACCATTTTTTATGCAACTTAGTACACAACATATTCTGTACACCAGGATGCCATGCGTTGTTAAAAAATATATCAGGGTCAAATTCTATGATGTCTTGCATCAACGCTCTACCGTTTGCTTCTGCAAGATTCCATCCGTTGCTTCTGCTATAGCATTTAAGTTCTAGTTTCTGTTGCCCGTACCCGCTTGTTAGCTCTAGTACATCTTTAATTGCTTGTCCAATGCCACTAGTGTGACCTGTAATTGCTACTTTCATTGTTCAATGTTCCAATCTGATTACATTTACTTATAGTTATTTGGGTTCAAGCACTACAAATAATGACTCTAATGTATCTACCCCTGATGCAAATTGGGTATCCTTTACACTAATGATGTTAAAACTTTCGCTGAATAGTTTTTCTATTTCTTCTATGCTTGATCTTGATTTTAAAACTTTTAAAAACATTAATTTGCCAACAGTCTTTGTTATGTTCTCAATGTACAATGTTTTAATATTATCTCTAACCCAATGAAAACAACCTCGGTCTAATACATAATCGAACTTTGTATTCAGTTGAGTGTTTAATATATTGTCATGTAAGAATGTAACGGGTAGAGGACAAGAATCGAAGTCCGGGCATGTATTACAAAAATTTTGTTTTGCATGTTCTAACATACCCTTGTGTATGTCTGTGCCTGTTACTGTAAAACCTATCTTAGATAAGTGTAATGCTTGTCGTCCATTCCATGTGCCAATGTCTAAGAAAGTACCTGTGTCTATTTTACGTTTGTCAATCTCTTGCTTTAAGTCATGGTCCAATTCATCAGTGTAAAATGCATAGTCTTTTGCTAGGCTCTCAAACTTATAATCTACTGTTGACCAGCCTGCTCTATCAAAAGGTTCCATGTTCTCCTGGGTAGTTTACTTCTACCAAATACTTATAAGAATTAAGTGGTGGGCCCTGTAGGATTTGAACCTACGACCTGCCGATTATGAGTCGGATGCTCTAACCATCTGAGCTAAAGGCCCTAATTGGCGTCCCCGGCAGGAGTCGAACCTGCAACCTACGGCTTAGAAGGCCGTTGCTCTATCCAATTGAGCTACAAGGACTTAAACGTTTTATCCCTTAGGTCTGTACTTTTCGTACATTTTATCTGCAATCTCGTCCATGCCGAGACCACAAAGTATATCACGTTGTCGACGTATGTCGTCACGTTGATCACGTCCTCGTTGCCACACCTTGTGGTCGTCGCTGTACTCATAGTACCAATCGTGTGTCTTGAGCAGTCGCTCTAGCTCTACTAAATCCGGGTGCATAACTTTCTCCTCACCGTATGAAGTAACACGGCTCCTTCTTTTGTTGTTTGAAATAATTGTGTGCATTACCATTGCGCCTTTGAAAACGATTCTGCTAGTTTATGTTGCAATCGCCTTGCTTCTTTCTCCCAAGGCTGATCCCAATACTCAACGTTGTCGCAATACTTGTTGCTCTTCCATTGCGACATTGTGCTGTTTAGTTCGCCTCTAGCAAACTGTCGTACATGCACCATTTCGTGTGCAAGTGTTGTAATCCAGTCGCCCCATGTAGCAACATCTATGGTGAAGTTGCGGTTAGAGATTGGCTCACATAGTCCTTCGCAGTCTCTAGAGTCTGCAAAACTTAAGGTTATTCCTTCGTGTAAACGAACTAGGATGTTCAACTTCAATCGTTGTATGCCTAATTGCTTTGCAAAGTGTTTGACTGCTAACATTGTGTAAGCCTGCCGCATTGGGTCTAGTTGTCCTTCGCGGGGACCTGTAACTGCTATACGCATTTGCGTACTCCTTTACTTAGTGTTTAAGACTTTAATACGATTCACCATAGTTTCTTTACCACGGTGGTATTTGCTAATGCTATGACTCTTGACGTAGGCACCAATAGTAATAATGTCACCTACTTTAGATTCGATGTCATTGTTAAAGAACTTAACAATGTTTTTGTCATCGACACTTGCACAAAATAATTTAGAACCTACACTAGCAATGTATCTAATGTTTTCGATCTTGATAGTCAAGTTGTCACGTTTGCCAACTGTACCAACATAATCAGAAACATCTGATAGTTTACCTTCTCGTTCTGCCCAAACATCTGAATCTAGTTTATTAGAATAAACTTTAGGCAAACTAGCGGCAATGCCAATTCGGTCTTTACCAATGCTATCTGATGATACTAACTTGAGAACATTTTTCTCAAAGTCTGTTAGGTCACGTTCCATAGCCTTGAAAGTTAAACCCTTTAGGTAATCAATAATTGCTTCAGCCTGTTGTTCATCACCGGGACGTATCTCAACTAGGTCGCGTTTGTTCTCGCCACTAGCCTTATCAAATGTTCCCAAGAAATGGTTATACAGAAACGAGCTATTTGCTATTGTGCCTTCATCAGGCCTAGCATCTGCAGATTTAATAAAACCTTTATTGATTCTGTGTACAGCACATGCGGCTGATAACACTTCGTTGACTGTAAACAATGGATTCTTGTTTGACATATTCTACTCCTAAATTCCTAATTACCCAACTATTATAGCAAACTTTACTTAAATGTCAACCACTTCATTACCATTTGCAAACAGCAACAACTCTTGAGCAACTTGAAGAGCCTCTTCACGAGTGAGCTGGACTTTGTTAAACATGCTGTCAGCAAACTCAGTGATTACTTCTTCTTTACGTTGAGTGAGTTGAATACAAGTACCGCGTTCTTTACCACCAAAAAAACGTGTTTGGGTGATTTCAGACTGGCTTGGGATATTGCGTAGCTCGGTAGACATATTGTCTCCTATTTGCTGTAAGTAAGTGTATATTATAGCAAATTACACGGTTTTGTCAACCGTTATATGGGTGCGTAACCTATTGATTTATAATATAATTATAAATTTCTTGCCAATTTTTTACTACATAACCCTTAGGTTCTGTCATATTATGCCCGTGTTCTACCAAAATACCTTTAAATCCAGCATTGATTCCTGCTTGTACATTGTCAGGCTTGTCCTCAATCCAGAAGTTATTGGTGTACTTGGTACCTAATTCTGCAAGGATATCGTCCTTATCAGCACCAGTATCTAAACAAATAACATCAACGAATGCATCGCCAAATAACTTGTTCAAGTTCCTAGTCCTAAGTTCTTTAGCATAAGGATCTAAAGACAGAGAAGTAACTGCTATAAACTTATAGCCGTGTTGCTCAGACAACTTCTTAACAAAATACTGTGCATCTCTGAGGGGAGGGAGAAAGCCAATTGCGGCACTCTCATTGAATACTTTGACTAGGTTGGAACCTGCTTGATAAGACATACCGTATCGTTCTCCGATAGAGTACATGAACTGATAACCTTCAACTTTTGTGTGTCCATGATGTTCAGCCCAAACAGAAAAGCCCTCTTCCCAATCGAGGACTACTCCGTCTACATCTGTTAAAATAATTTTTTCTTTCTTTACCATATGCAAGTAACTTTTCTCCTATCTAGTGTAATGGCTTTCACACAATGGGTCCATGTGTGTCCCAATGCTGTTAATACCAATAGTTACTGTAATCTCATTACCGTTGTAAGGGCTTCTGCCTGTTCTGGTAATTTGAGGCTCAACATAGTCATCAAGTGCTACAACTTCAAGTCTATCAGCAACATTAAGCATGTCACGTCCTAAAGGCTCATCTTCAGTTGCCGGAAATGCTTCTCTGTAAAAGTTGTACCATCTTGAATGATATTCAGGCTTACCTTCGGCAACTACTTTTTCAACATCAGCAACTGCATTTTCATAAAACTTAATAGTTCTAGTGATACCAGCCTTAGCCGCGGCTTGTGATTTGTAATTAGACCCTTTCCAACTTGGTCTGCTAGGCTCAACGTGTAACGTGCCTTTCTCTGTATTTACTATTGTGAACATAAAAACTCCTACCTTTTTATTAATTTATACAACTATTATAGCAAGATTCTAGGATTTGTCAACCTTTTTCTACGATGCCAAAACCGCTATATTACTATGGTCTAAGTGTATAAATACAAGTATGAAGAAAACTGCACCCTCAATGTCCACCTATCCTGTATTCCCTAACTGGGTTTTTGAGGGTAAATTAGAGCTAGATAACGAAATGAAAGCAATGGTGTTACAGCAATTTGCTAATATGCACAAGGTAAAGTTACATTTTGGACACATTACAAAGATACAAAAAGTTACAGATAGTGTGTTTAGCCTTAGCCAGTTGTGTAGTAAAATGTTTTTTGATAATGTTGTAAACCATTTTCAATTACCAGCAGGGTTGCAAAACTTAGAGAGCTGTGAGAACCAGTTGGTGTGTATAGATTCGGGTATGAACATACCTGCTAGTATAAATAGAATGCGTTGGTATCAGTGTGTTGTATTTGTTGAAGGAGATGAGACTACGAGTAACTTATATCTAGATTCGTTAGATACAAAATTGTATGCTACACCAGACCCTGATGTACAAGAGTACACACATTTTATCAAGTACCAACCATGGAAGGTAGTATTCTTCCCAGCACATATACCGTGGGGATTCACTCCCAACTTATCTAAGAAAAAGGCTATGTTTTTTACACACTCATACCACATGTTACCAAGGACATCGTAAATGACATTTGTAGTAGGAAGCCCTTGCGTTGGCTGTAAAGATACTGAGTGTGTAACTGTTTGTCCTGTAGACTGTTTTTATGAAGGCCCAAACATGCTTGTCATTGATCCAGATGAATGTATTGACTGTGCGTTGTGTGAACCAGCATGTCCGGTTGATGCTATTTGGAGTGAGGATGAACTACCAGCAGATCAAATTCCTTTTATAGCCATTAACGCAGAAAAAGTAGAAGAATACAAAAACATTATTGATCAGCAACCTGCTATGGCTGAAGCCTCACCCTATTCAACACAAGAAGCAATAGATCTAATCCTAGCAGAATAACAAGTCAAAAAAAAGCACACCTAAGTGTGCTTTTTAATTCTATATAGTTTATACTAATCTTAGAAGTCGCAAACGCCTGCCCATGCAACACCAGCCTGTCCAAATGCGTCTGATGAATCATCAGCAACTGCTGGTCCACCTTCGTACGCAACATGTACTGCTGTTGTAGCCGCTACTGCAAAGCCGTCAATACCTGTAACTGAGTAGTTCAAGTTTTGAAGTGCTTGGATAAGACCATCCATCTTAGCCTGTGTCATTCCACCTGCACCTGCGTGAGTGGCTGTAGCCACGTGAATGTCTCTTCCGAAACCGTTTAAGTCTTTAGTAAAACCGTTTACTTTAGTCTGTGCCATTTTTAATTCTCCCAAATGTTTATGTGATAAAGAATATCTTTATCGTTACTATTATTTATCACTTTAGCCAAAAAAATACCCCACTAAAGTGAGGTATTTTAATGTTTTAAGTTAAATTAACTATTAAACGTAGTTGTAATGTACAGTAATTGTACCAGCACCTGCTGTAGTAGTTGCCGCTGTAGAGCCATTGCTCTGCATAAACTGAACTTGTACTGCCGCATTCTTAGTTAGTTCTAAATCACCATCTAATTCTACGATATAAGTTCCGGCTGTTGCCGCATCTGCGTCATCCGCCGCTACTAATGAATCACCTGCACCGCCATTCTCTTTAACAAGAATTTGGTTAAATGATCCACCACTAAATGCAGTACCAATTTTGATAACAACTTTACTTGCGTAGTAAGTTCTACCACTAACATTTGGCATAGCACCTGTGTTAATTGTAGTTGAACCTGATACAAGTGCTTGACGAAGCATAAGCCCGTCGCCGCCATTGTTTTCAACATAGTCGATAACTGCCGCTGATGTTGGAATACTAGTATCATTGTTGTTATTTGTAATTCCGTCTGCTTCATCAACAAACTTAGTTACTGCAATGCTTTCACCTGAGTCGGTTAAAGTACCAAAACTTACAACACCTGATGCTGTTACGCCTGTTGCCACTAATGCACCAACTTCTAATCCAGCCGCTGTAAGAGTTAAGTCTCCAGTACCTGAACCGTCTGCTGTTGTAGTTGCCGCCATAAACCTGTCAGCACTTTGATCCCAACCAAAGAATCCGTTGTTACCATCGGAGCCTCTTTCGTATATGTGACCAATGTCATTAGGGTTAGCACCTGTTAAACCTGATTGTAATACAACCAATGTATCAGCAATCGTTGTGTTAGTACTGTTTACAGAAGTAGTTGTACCACTTACTGTTAAGTTACCACCAACAATCATGTTACCTGATGTTGTTAAATCAGTAATACCAGTTAAAGCACCTGAGCTTAAACTTGCTGTACCGTCTGTTAATGTAGTTGCACTAACTGATGTTAATCCACTTACTGTTGCATCTAAGGCTACTGTTAGTGTGTTACCTGAACCAGTTGTAGTAATGTTACTACCACCAGCAATATCAAGTGTTTCACTATCTAAATCAATACTTAAAGCACCACCGGCATCGCCTTGGAAGTCTAAGTCAGCCGCTGTTGCCACTGCATCAACATAGTCTTTAACAGCACCTGAAGTAGGGATAATAGTATCGCTATCTGTAAGTGATGTTTGGAAACCTGTTGCTGTAATAGAACCATCGCTTAATGATCCAAACTGTACTGTTCCACTTGCTGTTACGTTAGTTGCACCTGTAATAGCACCACCAGTTACAGTTAAAGTACCGTCAGTTAAACTACCACCTGTTACTGCACCACTGGCAGTTGTATTAACTAAACCAGTTAATGATCCTGCGTTTAATGTTGCTGTACCATCTGTAAATGAACCACCTGTTACTACACCACTAAATGTACCTGCAACACCTGAAGTAATACTACCAGAGTTAATACTTAATGTACCATCTGTTAATGTACCACCTTCTAATGAGCCACTAAATGTACCTGCTACACCACCAGTTATAGAACCAGAGGCTAAAGTTGCTGTACCGTCAGTTAATGATCCGGCTGTTACTGCACCACTAAATGTACCTGCTGTCATACCTGTTAAGGTAGTATCTAGGTTTACAGTTAATGTATCTGTTGCACCTGCTACAGTAGTAATATTAGTACCACCTGCTATGTCAACAGTATCTCCACCTGCTACAGTTTGTGTTCCTGAATCACCTGTTAATGTCCAAGAAGTAGAAATAGCCGCTGTACTAGCCGCTGTAACTCTACCTTGTGCATCAATTGTTAATACTGGAATTGCTGTAGTTGTACCATATGAACCAGCCGTTACTGCTGTGTTATCTAGGTTTATTGTTACGCCATTGCCTGAACCTACTGAACTTAATCCTGTTCCACCTGCAATAGTTAATGTTTCACTGTCTAAATCAATAGCAAGTGCTCCACCACTGTCGCCTTGGAAGTCTAAGTCTTGAGCTGTTAGTTGTGTATCAACATAAGTTTTAACTGCTTTTTCAGTTGGAGTTGCTGTATCACTGTTACCTGCTAGTGTTCCATCTGTACTGAATTCAGTAATTGAAGCACCACTGGCGCCTGTTAATGAAGTACCTACTATTGCACCACCGGCTATATCACCAACTCTAATGTCTGATGCTGTACCAGTGAATGTGTTTGAGTTATCAGTAGCATCTGCTATGAATACAAACTCACTTGCTGAATCATCATAACCAAAGAAACCTGTCTTTGCCGCTGATCCATTGTGCCAGTTAAATTTAATACCTCTGTCCAAGTTGTCATCAGCACTTATACCAGGATCACCTAGTTCAAATGTTGGGTCGTCTACTTGTACTGTTGTACTGTTTACTGTAGTAGTTGTTCCATTTACTGTTAAAGTTCCTGAAACTACTGCATCACCAGTAATTGTAACTGTTGATGATGTAATATCATCTGAGTTAAGTGTACCAGTAACTGTTAAGTCGTTACCTATTGTTACATCACTTGGTAGACCAATAGTAATCTTGTTGTTAGATACTGCTGTTTCTATCTCGTTTGAAGTACCTTCAAAAGTTAATGTATCAGTACCTAATGCTACTGTGTCATTACTTCCACTGTCTGCCGCAATAGTTAAGTTTGTTGAGATACTTGCAGTACTAACTGCTGTAACTAAACCTTTAGCATTAACTGTAACTACTGGAATTGCTGTGGTTGTACCAAACGATCCTACGTCACTGTTAACTGTTGCTAATGTACCTGCACCTGTTACATTACCTGAACCATCAAACGATGCTGATGTCCATGTCATGTCACCTGTCATACCGATAGTTCTACCAGTTGCTAGTGCAGTTGCCGTATCGGCATTACCAGTTAAGTCACCAGTAATTGCGCCGGAGGCGTTTATTGTTGTGAAAGAGCCTGCCGCGGCAGTTGAACCACCGATGATGACTCCGTTAATTGTACCACCTGTCAGTGTTACGTTTGTTATGTCTTGTGTAGCAATACTACCAAGTCCTAAACCAGTTCTAGCACCAGCCGCCGTTGTTCCACCTGTACCACCATTAGCAATAGGCAAAGTGCCGCTTACTTCTGATGTTAAAGATATCGCCGAGCCTGCACTAAATGTACCGCCTGAGACTTTGATAATACCTGAACTGCTACTAAAGTCTTGCCCAGTACCACCGTACTGAGATCCAATAGCCGTGCCCGTCCATGTACCTGCGGTAACACTACCGAACCTTACGTTCTCTAGTGTTGACCCATTGGACTGAGTAAAATCAAATTGATTATTGCCGCTGTCGTATTTTAAACGACCGCCGCTTTTACCCATTTGCACGTCTGAAGAAAGACCTTTTATACCAAAGTTCTTAATATCAGCCATTTGTTTCTCCTAAAATTGTATTATGCATAACACATTCAAAATGATTTGTGTTACTTGTATTTATCGTTTTTTAGATATATGTGAGCTTAACAGTTACTACTCCAGCGGATGCTCCATAGTGATTACATCTTGCTTTTACCTCTAGGTCCTGCGTCTCTGTTGAAGGGTGTACATGCTCTGAGTTAGGCATGAATGTCATTACTTCTGTTAAGTCATTACTTGGATCATCTACAAACTGATCAGGGTCTGCTGTAGTACCAATTTCAATACTAGGTGTACCACCTGAGTAGCCTGTGAATGCTGTGGTTACTTCAATAGCAACCGAAGTTATTTTACCACCTGGTGATATATTACCAAGTGTGTTAGTTGTAGCAGTTCCAAAACCGCTTATTGGCATAGTAAATGTAGATGTCAATGTTCTAGCATCAACTACACTACTGTCAGCATCAGATATTTTAACCCAACTACTGCCATCATATAAGTATAATGCCCATTCGCCATCTGCCGCTGTAAGTACATGAGCCTGATCACCTGTTTGTGCTGTTAAGTTATTCCTTGCGGCTATGTTGTTAACAACTGTAACTGAACCTGCTCTGATACCTTGTTCTACATTTAATGCTAATGGGTACATACCGTTATGTCCACTAGCAATTCCTGTGTTTACTCTAAAGTGTTCGGTGCCTTCGTAAATTAATATTTCGCCACCATCTGTTCTTGTTAAATTTAGTCTGCTTGTACCTGGTCCATTTGTTGTAGCATTTAAACCTGATATATTACTACCACCTACAAAAGGATTACCATTAGTATCACTTGTTACATTAGCAATAGTTATTGTATTACCATTTGCTTCAGTGAGTGTTAGTTGAGTATCTGCACTATTGGCACTTGCTGTTAGATTAGGTATGCCTTCGTCATTGATATCTTTTGCCATGTCGCTTGGTATAGAAACTGCGGCACCGTACTTGGACTGTCCGCCAGTTGTCGTACTAAACGTTACTGTCGTCACACCAGATCCACTATTAAATGAAGCGGCAAACGATGGGTAACCACCTACTAATCCGTATGCTGTACTATCAGCATCACTGCTTACAATATTCTTTGTTGGTACTGTACTTGCTGTAGTGCTATGTGTACTTGTACCATTGTTAATAGTACTAGTCATTTGACTTATTGTTGCGTTAGCACCGCCAGTACCTGCAAATGTAATTGTTGTACCATTTAGTTTTAGTACATGCCCATCTGGTACAGTAGGTCCGTCTACTGTTCCTTCTAAAAGTGTTGGTATAGAATCTTGTATTTTTAAGAATGCAATTTTACCTGTATCAGTTGTTGTTAGATCACCGTCAGTGTCAACATAAATGTAGTCGCCTCTACTTCCTGGTATGCCTGGTTCGAAGTCAATTATTCTACTGTTAGGTGAAACCATAAACATGTTAGGACCTGGACCATCTTCAACTACTATGCCGATCATTTTAGCCATTGTTGATGATGTTGCTTTAACATAACCAGAAGCATCAGCACATATTACATCGCCTTTGTTAAACCCATGTGAGGTTTTTTCTAGTACATAATTTAAACTTGGATTTAAGTATTGGAACCTACTCATTACTGTAGCATAAAAACTGCTAGCCGCTGTAGTAGGTAATGGATCTAACATTGGTAGACCTAATTCGTTTAATGAGAATATAATAGCAGAACCTGTGCCGAATATACCGTTACCATCACTTGCTTTAAAGGTGTTATAACGCAACCAATCCTCAACAACACATGTAACCGTGTTCGTTGTTTTACTATCTATACTGACAACTTTAACACATTGGCCAGTGGTTGCTCCTGCTATCCAGTCGCCTACAGCGACATCTAATCCATTATAAGTGAAGTCATCTCTGCTTAAATGTGAACCGTGATTTTGACTTGTTACAGTAAGTGTAATAGTCCATTGATAATATTTCTTACTACCAGAACCGGAGTACCAAATGTCTCCTGAACCGTTTTGATGGTCCCAGTAATTTTTTCCTGTAATCGCTGATACTGAAACACCTAATACTTTATTAGGATGATTTAGTTTTATTTGACTGCTTTTGTAATTAATCAAAGCCACTATTGAATTCCTATTTTAATCATACATTGTGAACTGAATCCAGGCATGAGTAGTTGTTCCAAAACTTCTACTGGCTCCTGTTTCTGCTTCACGTAATCTCAACTTTACTGCAACTGCTGAACTGCCGTTAAACAAAGTAGGTGAACCTGATGAACCACCGCCTGCTATTTGTCTCAATCCCATTGTAGTTGACATTGGTACCAGTAAGTAGACATTGTTGACGTAGTCATATCCATATGCCATTACAGAACCTGGAGGATAATTATAAGTACCGCTATCGAATGTTATAGTCATGTCGCCACCACTAGCACTATCAATAATAGCACTACTTATTCCTGTGCTTAGATTAGATGTTGATGTTAAGTTACCCGAACTATCATAGTTTAGTTTGAATCTTAATACTTTAGCACCTGATCCGCCACCACCGCCGCTGTTATTATCTGCCGCTGGTGCCCAACTGGTACCGTTATATTTTAATACTTGTCCTGATGTTACACCTGCTGTACTAACATCTGTTAATCCATTTAATGCAGTTGCACCACCGCCACCACCTGATTGGTCAACCCATGATAGGCCACCTGAACCATCTGTTTTTAATACTTGATCTGCATCACCGTCTGTTGTTGGCAATGTTAATGTATAGTTTGCACCAGCACTATGAGCCGGGCCTTTAATTGTTATACCGTGTGAGTTATTCTCACAATTTAATTTAAACTGTCCTGAACCTTTAGTAGCATTACCTTTGAATACTACAACACCTGTTCCATTTGGATCTAAATCTATATCACCGTTACTTAGAGATACAATGTCTTTACCGTTAACATCTAAGTTGCCACCTAGTTGAGGTGATGTGTCTGAAACTACATCTGCTAGTCCACCACCTGCTGGTCCAGTTGCACCCTGTGGTCCTGTAGCACCAGTATCACCCTGCGGTCCAGTTGCTCCTGTATTACCTGCTGGTCCTTGCGGTCCTGCTACAGTACTGTTTGCTCCTGCTGGTCCTGTAGCACCTGTAGGTCCTGTATCACCAGTGTCACCTTTTGGGCCTGTTGGACCTGCTACGGTGCTGTCTGCACCCTGTGGCCCTGTTGCACCTGTAGGTCCTGTAGCACCTGCACTACCGGCTGGCCCTTGTGGTCCAGCGGCACCAGTTGCACCTTTTATACTACCCAAGTTCTGTACAGAACTATTTGCGTATGTAAATATTAATTCGTCACTTGTGATTGCAACGTTAGTTACGCCGTTACCAGCGGCTCCTGTGCTTCCTGCTGGACCTGTTGGACCTGTACTTCCTGCTGGTCCTTGAGGTCCTGTAGCACCTACTCCTGATAAATTTACTGTAGTACCATCATATGTTAAGTTACTTCCACTTAATGCTATAGTTGGTCTACTTGTTAAATCGTTAAATAATCCACTAGTTGCTACTGTACTTAAAGAACTAGTAGCCGCCTTAGTGGCTATTGAATTTGTTACTGTTGTGGCAAAATTAGGATCATCACCTAGTGCCGCCGCTAATTCATTTAGTGTATCTAATGTGCCTGGAGCACTATCAGTTATTGCCGCTACTATTGTTGATTGGTTTGCAAATCCTTGTGCTGTTAAGTATGAACCAACATCACTATCTCCGTATGCTGATGCTGGTGTAGTAAATGTAAATGCACCACTACCGTTTGTTGTTAGTACTTGTCCGTTAGTTCCGTCTGAACCTACGTCTGTTAATGCTAATAAAGTAGTTGAACCACCACCTGACTCTGCGGCATTTACCCATTCCGTACCATTATACTTTAATACTTGTCCGCTACTTGGTGATGATATAGTTGTATCTGTTAAACTTACAACACTTGCAGTTCCGCTTGAACCACTGTTTGTAATTGTTAAAGTATCTGTTGCACTATTAGTTGTTATTGTAATACCAGAACCAGCCTCAATATTTAAGGTATCGTTCTCAGCATCAGCCACCATATTGTCTTGACCGTCAACTGCAAATACACCAAAGCCATTTCTTCTTATTGATGAGATATCAATTGTGCTACCGCCACTAATTCCTATTTCGTCTGTTGCGGCATTCCAAGAAAGTGTTTGAGTTGATGCGGCAATACTTACATTTGATACACTTGTAATTTTACCTGCACTATTAACTGTAAACTGTGGTAGGCTTGTAGAAGTACCGTATGTACCTGCTGTAACACCACTTGCATCGTCAATAGAAACGTTTGATACGTTTGTAATTTGTCCTTGTGCATTAACTGTTATTTGAGGAATAACACTTATATCACCATATGTCTTAGCAGTTACACCTGTGTCAGTTAATGATATAGCACCACTTGTATTGTTATATGTAATACCTGTGCTACCGCTTATGTCTGTTAAAGCAATACCTGTAGCATCAGTTAGTGTAAACGGCTCATACTTGCTAGTTGTACTGTTATACTTTAATACTTGTCCGTTTGTTGGTGACGTTGTACTAACATCGCCTATTGCTGAAGTACTTAATCCTGCACCTATCTCAGATAAGTTAGCACTGATAGTCATTGTATCAGTACCACTATTAGTTGTAATGTCTATTCCATTACCATCACTAAATGTAATTGTATCACTGGTGCCGTCTGCACCTATAGTTGTTTGACCTGTTACTGCAAAGTTTTTAAATGCTAGTTCAACGTTACCGCCTGAACCACCACTACCACCTGATAAGGCAATAAGATCAACGTTTTGAATTCTTCCGTATGTGTCAACTGTTATTTGTGGTATTGTAGTTGTGTTACCATATACACCACTTGTGACACCTGTTGCTACTAAGTTAATTGTTGCTGTAGATTGATTACCAGTACCACCGGATACTGTTATTTGTCCTGCTGTTCCTACTGCTGTTTCAACATAGTCTGCTGTTAAACTTGTAGCCGCCGCTACTGTTATGTCTGTTGCTGTTACTGAAGTTACTTGACCTTGTTGGTTAACTGCAATTACTGGAACTTGCGAAGCACTACCATAAGTACCTGCTGTTAGTCCAGAGACATCTGCAATATGTACACCACTTGCATTTGCTTCTATACCAGTTCCACCAACAACATTGAATGTTGCGGATGTTTTACTTAAACCGTTTCCTGAACTGTATGGATCGTTGGCTATCGGACGCCATTTACCTGCCGCCGCACTATATTGTAGTATTTGCGTATCAGTAGGTGCGTAACCGCCGATTGCGTTTACGTCGGATAAGTCATTAAGTTCAACACCGCCAATGCTTAATGCATTTTCGCCAGCATTAACTCTTACAAATTTTAATGCTTTGCCGTTGTAATCCGAAGGACTATCTGTTAAATCAAGAAATGTTGCCATACAATATTATCCATCAAGTGTTCTTAAGTTGCTATTAACAACTATTTATCACTCTTAAGCAGAAAGGATTATATTGTTTATTTGGCCGTATGAGACATCGTAGGTTTCGCCGTCACCTATGTATGATCTGTCCATATAACATCTAATAAAGGAAAAATTGCCTTTAAATGTGTATGCTTCAGACTTAACACCTGGTGCGTTTGCATTGAATTGAATATATCCAGCATCGTTCCATGCGGCACTACCGGCATATAAACCTTCTGATGGATCAACTACGACATCAAACCAATCATCATCTGTTGGAGTCAACGATAATGTGGCTTGTATTTTGAATCTGCCTACATAATTACTGTAGACTACTTGTATTGTGTGAATGCCATCGGTATACCCGTAATAACTGTCACCCTTGACAGTATCGGTGTATTTGTTCATTTCAGTGCCTGTGGCACCCATTAGTGTAACGCTTCTTCTATCTATTGGCATTTTTTATTCCTCTAGCAACAAGTACAGTTGCAACATTTACAGCACTTACATTGGTTGTCCATGTTATTCTCCTTCTCTATAATGTATTTATCACTTTATAATAAAACATTTTGTTATCTGTAGATCGGTATTTGGGTGTGCTAATGCTAAGAAAGTTTTTAAATTATCAATTTCTTTTTCGTTAGTGTAGAATACACAATCCCACCATGCTCTTCTGCGGAATCTAATATTGTTAGGATCTATATTGTCTTCGAAAAAATGTTTTATTTCTTCAATCTTTTTACGCCTTAGATCGTAAGTAACTCTTGTTGGTCTTGCAGACACTTTTATGTTATACTTGTTCCAGTAAGGTTTTTTCCTAACAGCAACATCTATTTTTTTGTCTTGTAATAACTTTTTGTGTTTTGTACTCCAAGGCCCTGAGCATTGTTCAACATTGTTTGGTAACTTTTTTAATACTTTAGTATAGAAGTCTTTATCTTTGCAATAAACAGTAACCGTTCTCGAATAGTAATCTGTATAGAAACGCAAGTTAGCATATAAATCAATTGTTTGCACTATGTCTTTTCTTATTTGTAGAGCACCGTAAATTTTTTGAGACTTAACTAAATTAATATAACCAGAAATCCACAGATCTTCATCAGTACTGCTTTTGCTAAAATTGTATGCATTTTCGGGCAATTCAAAGTTTCTCATTGCCTCTTCTACAGCCGGTTCTATATCATATTTAAAGTTTAACTTTATCCTATAAGGGTACCTACCAAAATATATCCTATCACTAGGCTTTGCAGAAAAGTTTTTAGATTCATTGCCTAGTAATTTCATTTTAGTTAAAAGTATAGTCCTCTCCTACATAATCAATAACTACTGTATGGTTTGCCATGTTCTCAAACAAAATCTTTTTACTTAGTGGCTTCTTAACTTTCTCTTCAAATATACGTTTCAATGGTCTAGCACCCATAGTAGGTTCATACCCATCGTCTGCTAGATGCTGTCGTGCTACAGGTGTTAGTGTTAATGTAATTGTACTGTCATTAAGTTTTAGCAGGTCGTTTGTGTCTTTTACTAGTCTATCTACAATTAACAACATCTGCGGAATGCCTAGTTTATTAAATTGTACTGTAGCATCTAGTCTGTTTCTAAACTCTGGTGTAAAGAATGCCTTGATTGCTTTTGCAGTATCGCCTTTCCTTACACTATCACCGAATCCTATTTTGTTCTCTTCGGACTTAGCGGCACCTAAGTTAGATGTCATTAGCAACACTACATTACTAAAGTCAACAACTTTACCATTTGAACCTGTTACTTTACCATCGTCCATTACTTGTAGTAATACTTGTAACACTTCTGGCGCGGCTTTTTCAACTTCATCAAGTAATAGAACACAATTAGGGTTGTCTTCTACTTCAGCAACTAATTGTCCTTGTCCCATCTTACCTTCACTATGACCTACATAACCAGGAGGTGCTCCAATAAGTTTTGCAACACTATGTTTCTCCATGTACTCTGACATATCAAACTTAACTAGTTTTGCTTGTAGTTCTTGTGAAAGTGCTCTTGCTGTTTCTGTCTTACCTGTACCAGTAGGACCAACAAACAAGAAACTGCCTATGGGCTTGTGGGGTTCACGCAATCCGCTTTTACTAACAAGAATGCTTTCAACAATCTTGTCAATGGCTTCGTCTTGCCCATAGACAGTTTGCTTGATCCTAGTATCGAGATCAGTGTATGCATTTGAACTTTCTATGTCAATCACATCTGCACCTATCTTGCTCTCTTTACTAATAACTTTTACTATGTCTTGCATTGTTACATCTGTTGCATCACGCAACTTAACAGCGGCACCTGCCGCATCAACTACATCTAATGCTTTATCAGGAAAGTATTTTGTTTTAACATATCTGTCAACTAGTTCCACACTCTTATCTAGTAACTTTTCTGTGTAAACTACATTGTGAAACTCTTCGTAATACTTTTGTAAACCTTTTACAATCAGTTTAGTATCTGGTACACTAGTTTCTTCAATATCTATTCTAGCAAACCTACGCATTAATGCTCTGTCTTTGTCAAATGTATCTGCAAACTCGTCTGGTGTAGTAGCACCTATCGTGAGCATTCTACCTCTTCCCAATACAGGCTTTAATAAATTAGCGGCGTCTACATTACCTGACCCTGCCGCACCAGCACCCATTATCATATGTATCTCATCAATAAACAAGATAGCATTTGGGTCTGCTTCTAAACAGTTCAGTACACCTTTAATTCGTTCTTCAAAGTCACCCCTATACTTTGTGCCTGCTAACATGTTACCTAAGTCTAAACTATAAACAACTTTATCTTTTAGAGACTTTGGTACCTCTTTGTCAACAATCTTCTTAGCAAGTCCTTCTGCAATCGCAGTCTTACCTGTTCCAGGCTCACCTACCATTACACAATTATTTTTCTTACGTCTTGCAAGAATGTGTATAAGATCACTGACTTCTTCTGATCTACCAATCAGAGGATCTATTTTACTATCCTTTGCTTCTTCGTTTAGGTTAGTAGTAAATTCTTCTAATAGTTCTTTGTTCTCTTCAACGACCTGTGTCTTGGTCATTGCTTTCTTTATGCCTTCTGCTGTTAAGCCATTTATTTCACAGTAATACTTAGCAAAGCATTCGTCTTCACTTAGCACACTAATCATTAAGTCAACTGAAGTAAATAACTTTCTGTTGTTAAACATGACCTGTGCTAGTCCACGTTGGAATACTCTTTCAATGCTTTTTGTTTTCTTGGGTGTGCCTTTGATTCCGTTTGCACTTACTAACCCAGCATACTCTTGGTCATCTAAATAGTTTTGTATGTCTTTTACAATCACAGGAATTTCAACCTGCAGTTGTTCTGCCACATTTTTAATCTGGTCGTCTTCTAATAAACATAACGTCAGGTGTTCTAGTGTAACGTATTCGTGTCCGTTTGTATTTGCTAAGTCAAGTGCATTACGAATAATGACCTCAACTCCGTTATTATTGTCGCTCATATTGTGTTTAGATTTCCTTGTTAATAGTATTTAACAGCTCTATGTGCCTTGGGTCCTTGATATGTGGCACGTCGATGTTTATGATTACATATAAACTCCCGAATACATTGGGAGCACCTGGGTAAGGCATACCTTGATTACTTAAACGTAATCTAGAACCTTGTTGTGTACCTGGTGGTACTTTAACACTTAGCGTCTTGCCGCTGATGTGTTTTAAAGTTGTTGTAGTTCCTGTCATTGCTTCAATGGCATTAATCATAATATGTTGAAACAAGTCGTTGTCTTGAACTGCCATGTCTGGCGGTACTTGTACATGTACTCTAATAATTAAATCTCCAGGCGGAAACTGCTGATACGGTTGTCTACCTTGTTGATGTAATCTTATTCTAGTACCTTCTCTAGTACCTGGTGCAATTGATATTATTCTATTTTCATTATCTATACCAATATTAAGTTCGGTTCCCTCGTATGCTTGTTGTAATGATATTTGTATGTCGCCAACACTTTCTGGATTACCTTGTCGTTGTCTGCGTTGTTGCTGTCCAAATATATCGCCAAACATATCTGCAAAAGGACTGTTACCACTGAAAGGATTACCACCACCAAACTGACTTTGCATAGGGTTATCGTACTCGTATTTTTTATCAGGGTCGCTTAATGTTTCGTACGCCTTCTGTATATCTTGAAACTTTTTCTTGTCACCACCTTTGTCAGGATGATGCTGTGAAGCAAGTTTGCGATATGCCTTCTTGATCTCTTCCGGGGTAGTGGTGTGGTTAACACCTAAAGTTTCGTAATAGTCCATCACAACATTATAGCATAAAAATACTATGTGTCAAGGACTTTGTTAAGATTGTTCTGCTATGGCGTCTTCGACAATTTTAATTAGGTCACCAACTAGCATAACCTTAGCAAGTTCTTCTTCCATTATGTTGATATCATAGTGTTCTTCTATGTCGATCACAATTTCAATGACATCTAAACTGTCGCCATCTAGTTCCATAATAATATTAGTTTCAGGAGCGATAACTTCGCTCTCGTCTACTCGTAAAGATTCTCTAATGAATCCAATTACACTTTCTGCTACATCAGTCATCGTTTCCACCTATTATTGATTGTAATAAACTTGGTCTGTTTTGTGTTGGTTCCTGTTCAGTAACCACTGCTTCAACTTCTTTTTCTAGTTCTGGATTGTTACCAGTAACGTCTAACCAGTATTGATGTTGTATGTTTGCACTCTTAATCCATCTCACAAGGTCTTGATTATTTTGTGTGAGGATCTTGTAGTCTGATATGGTTAAAGCAACATAAACTAAGTCACCCTTATTCATATCTCTAATAACTTCTTCGAACTGGTCTTTCTTTGAATATCCTTCAGGCCAATCAGGATATTCTCTGTCGGCTCTATCACATGCTTTAGGTCTTGTGGTTTGTTGCGTACCGTCGTCCTTCATTACAGGGTTACCATCTGCATCAACCTTTGGTATTTGGTTGCATCGGTTAACTAGTTTTGCTTCTGATACCACGTACCATTTAACATCATTAAGTTCAACTGGGCGAATTGGTGCTGGAGGTGTTATTTGTCGTTCAATTGGTCTTGATTGGATTTCAAGTGATTGGGTAGGTATTAATGAACAACCGCTAGTTACTGCTATCAGTAGACTTGCTAGTACTATCTCTCGTAGTCTCATCTTCTATCCCCTTAAATAAATCTTGTGTGCCTTTGTTGAATCTATTCTCCATTAAGCCTGGCTTAACTGTAGCAAGTTTTTCAAAGTTATGTCTACTTAATATACCTAAGTATCTAGACTTCTCAGACTCTGCGGCATTTAGACTTGCTTGTAAGTTACTGTTTGCCATAGATGTTCTTTCAAAATCTGCTTTCATCACAGCCATAGCGGCTTTTTGTTCTTCGACAGCATAAACAAGTTTTGCATTGTTTTCTTTCAATGTAACATTCTCAGAGTAAAGGTAGTAACCACCTAGTCCGAGTATTAAAATTATGCCTATAAAGATTTGATTCATATTTGTTTAGTTACCAATACATTAGTCTGGTTTGGATGAAATATAACGATGTACTCGTTTATTGGGATAGCTCTCATCTCTCCTAACATACTGTTAAACTGTTTGAGTGTACTGTCCATGTCGCCGATTGCACTTTCGTTTATTCCAATCTCCGCCATTATGTCTTTTGCTTCTCCGAAACCAACTACTTGTAGTTTTGCTTCGTTAAACTTGTCTTCAACTTCTAATGTGTTATTATTTATACTCGCATTGAGTAAATTACTACTTTTTAAGAACTCTAATATATTCTGATTCGCCGTTTCTACACTATCTTCTATAGCCTGTGCTTCTGCCTGCTTGTCTTCCCAGTCTGATTTGGTCATATAATTCTCTGGTTCTTGTATAATAAATTTTGTAATGCCTTCATCAAATAGTGGATGAAAGTCATCTGTTAAATGGGTCTTACCAACCCAAGCCATTGTACCTGAAAGGTTTTCTACGTCCTTTACAATGTTTCTAATGTTTTCTGTTACACCGTCGTTTCTATCCATTTCAACAAATACCATATAGTAGTTGTCTGGATTAGGGTTAGGTGATACCTCAACATCTCTCATTTCATAGATGCTGTTGTTTAAAAAGTTATATAAGTCGTTGCCTTGTGATGCTTCCTTACATGAAAAGCCTAGTACTAATACATCAGCGGAATCACCTGTCTTAGGTTCGTACTCGTCAATGCTTAATTTTTTAAGTATTGTATCTTTTAAATCGCCTTCTTTTAGTCCCATTACATAGCACCCATACTTGGATCAGACACACCTTGATTAACTTGGGCATCTGCTTGGATTTCGTTTTCAGTGTTTAAACTTTCTGTGTCAATGTAAGAGTCTTCAGCCGCTTGTACAACTTCTTTGTCAAACTCATCAACATATCTACGTGGCATTTTAACTTCTACTACCCAGACGTTTTCTCTTTGCGTTTTTGCTTTACGTCTAGTGCTACCATCATCTAAAGTTTCAATATCAAGATCATCAAAAGTTTTAACTTTTCTAGGACTTAGTAGTACATCTTTTTTAAACTTGACCATACAGTCTCTTGCCATAAGTCTTTTGGCACCATATGGATCAGGCATATCAGATTCTTTGTACATTAATTTTACTGTAGCAAAGTGTCTGTCTAAATGAGGACCTTCTAGTACTTCGCCTTTCTCCCAATTCTTATACGCATACAGATCTATATCCTCTAGAACTTTTTCAAACTCTAGTAGCATATCTAATAAAGTATTAGTATCGGATACTTTCTTAATCTGGTCGTTAAGTAATTGTACTGATATTGTCATAACATAAACTCCTGTTACAACTATTTATCATTTATTACTCTGCAGGCAAATATGTTTCGAAGTGCTTGTCTAATGTATATGTAGAATCAAGTACTGTACCATTCACTGTGGTAACATCGTTGCTAAAACACGACGTATAACGCTCTAAGAAGTGGTATGGACACGGTGTAGTAGACTTATATCCGTTATCATTTAGTAAATTATCGAGGCTTTTAGGCAACATACACAGAGGCATATGACATGCTTGGAACACATTTATTTGTTCTGCTATAAGTAAATCAATAATACAATTAGCAGGCACTACATGTTCTAGTACCATTTTCTCATCTTCTATCTCACTTCTTACTTTGTAGTGAGGATCAAGTGTTTTGTGATACTCTCTTAAAGTGCTATCCATTTTCCATCTCAGCAATGACAAACGTACCTCATTGTTCTCAGTTCTCCAAAAGTCTTCCAAGTGTCTTTGGATTTCTTCCTCATAGAACTCTTGCTTTTGAGGTATACCGCCCTGCTTTACAGCAGAGCGGATTGTCCAACTATTGTAACCTTCTAAATGCTTCATGATACAAATTGTATTGATGGTAATGGATTGCTACTTAGTAACATACTAGCACCAGCACCTTCAGTTGGCAAGTTAAGTTCTGTACCACCATTCATTTCATACAGTTCTTTTAACATATTAGCCATACACTTAGGAGCAGTCCATGTTGCACCTGGTGATATATGCTGTTGTTGTTTCTTTGTAGTAGAGTGTAATACTGCTGACTCATCAAAACTCATTCTAGCATACTTCAATACTTCATCCATCCATTCCGGATTTGCTTTATCAAGAACAGGTCTGTTTATTCTATCAAGCCTAGCAAGTTCTACTAATCCTATAAACACACCTTGGTCAATCTCTTTATCCAATGGATACATTTTCTTAATTGCTTTTAGCACGTTGTGAACAACACCACCTGTTTTATCAACAGCAAGTCCTTTGTAAGCATAGGCAAAGTGAGACATAAAGTATAAGTTACTGCCTTTGTACTTCTCGCTCTTTCTTTGTGCTTTGTCTTGCAAGTCGATATCGTTTGCTTCGAACTGATCTTCTAGTGTTCTAGCATCTCTATTGTCCTGCTCCTGATTGCCTAGTTTGAATCTAGTTAATCTATTTTTGTGCAAGTCACCTGGTGTAAGTTTTGCTACAGCAGAATGATTTAACTGCTCAAATGCATAACTAGGATATGCTGGATCATCTGTAGTAACAACAAGTATTGGTACTTCTGTGTATCCTAATAGACAAGCGGCAATAGATCTCTGTTGCCCATCGTATATTAATATCTCATCTGGATCATACCCTCTGTCCTCATTGTCTATAATCCTAGCCGCCTGTGCTGGATTGTGCAACCTTGGGTCATACTTTGCCATAATGGTTTTATGTATGTGTTTGGGTATTGCTAACCTCTGGACTTCATAATCAAGCCACAAGTTATCTAGTGGGAGAAAAGAAGTTCCCTCAGGATAATCAAATCCTATCCTGTCTGCGTTCTCTCTCATTTTGTCTATTTGCTCTTGGGTAACACCCTGAGAAAATAGTTCGTTTTTGACTGCTTCGGCTACTTTAACCAAAGACTCTTTTTTATATATGGTTGAATCCATTTGTATCTCCTTTAAAAGTTTACTATTAACCTCCTCATAGACACTATGCTATTCGGTAGGCGGTACAACTATACTAAACTAGAATGCTATTCCAGTCTCATTTAGTATCTTTATTATAATAAGAATTCCTAATACTACAAGGGTAAATTTTGGTCCACCTGCATCGAGCATTTGTATAAAAAAATACATGCCTCCGATGAGGAAGAGTACAAATATAAATCCTAGCATATAGTTCTCCTTCTTATTAACTACTATTATAACCTAAAACCCACGTTAAGTCAACCGTTTTTCCACTAAATAATAGTACTATGAAAAATAGACGCCGCAGTAGGTACATATCAACTGCTAAAACGATAACATGGCGAGTTGTTGCTTCATTAGACACATTCTTACTAAGTTGGTTGGTTTCAGGTAGTGCAACTATAGGTATGAGTATTGCGTCATTAGAAGTATTAACAAAGATGTTCCTCTACTATTTCCATGAGCGCCAATGGGAAAAACCACGTGTCCTTAGTTTTGTTGAGATAAACGGCAAACGTTTAGAAAAGTTCTTCAAAAAAAAGAGGACCTAAGCCCTCTTTTTACACTAAGATAAAACTTAGAATATTTCTCTTGAATAGCTCAAGAAAAACGTATCCTCATCTTCTAGCATTGAGTTATCGTCTGCTAAGAATTCTGAGTAGCCAAGTTCTACTTCGCCACCTAACAATTTCACAGACTTACTAATTTTCCAATTAGAGCCTACGTCATCTATGAATCCATAACTAACATCAGCAACTTTGAACATGCTTAGACCTACTTCAGTATAGTCCAAAGCATCGTCCATGCCTACAAAGTGATGGATCTTGACTTTATCATCAAATAAGCCTAAGCCTATTCGAACTTCTTCAAAGTCTAATGAACTATCGCCTCTGTAACCGTAGTCAATGTATGTGAGGTCAACTGAAACACCACTTATGGATGTTCCGTAACCTGCATACCAGTCTAACTCTTCTGTTGCATCACTACCGTCAAACTCAACTTGGCCTACCCATGCTCCTGCATAAGCACCTAAGTCAGTATCTAAATGCAAATTAAAATTAGCACTCGGTCCCTGTGATTGATTGATACCTCTCCAGACATAGTCGCTCTGCAATCCTGCAGTACCCGATACATCTGCCGCCCTGGCGTTATTTGCTAATAGAGCCAAGAGGATTATTCCCCCAGCAATCAGCAAATTTTTCTTTGTTAAATAATCTTTCATTTAACTAACTCCTTTTTACGTCACCACTAGTACACAGAATGCGGAATTGCATCTGTATGTGATAACTTTGTTTCTTATGTATTATTTGTGTGTCAACCATTACAATCAGAAAATACACAGTTAATACATAATAACTGCGATATTTATACAGATTGTAACATTATTTAATGACTTTTATGGTCTGAATAATAATGAGTGTTTTAGATCTGTGTGCGGAGGTAAATATTATTACATGATTAACAACCATTCAAAAAGTTGTAGAAACACAAACATTAACCTTAAGACGAGTTACGGCACTATGCCCTGCTCGTTTTTTTATGGCGACTATATCGGGAGAGTAACATGTCCAGAAGAGCTAGAAAGAAAAACTGTAACAAATACAGAAAAAATAAACAACAAGGAGACCATTTGAGAGTAATACAAGGCGGTGCACCATTAGAGAGAATCCGCAATAAATCAGTCACAATCACACCAAGAAACTTCCATCAAGACGACCTCATAGGACTACTGGAAGACAAAAACATTAATATAGTTTTTGCAGTAGGACCAGCAGGCACAGGCAAAACCATTATATCAACACTACAAGGAATCAAAGCACTCAAGACGGGTGGCTGTGATAAATTTGTAGTGACGAGACCAGCAGTCTCAGTTGACGAACAACATGGATTTTTACCAGGAACATTACAAGAGAAGATGGCGCCATGGACGCGACCTATCTTTGATGTCTTTGAGGAATACTATACACCAGATCAAATCGAATACATGCTAGGCGATAACAAAGTAGAGATAGCACCATTGGCATATATGAGAGGTAGAACATTTAAGAACTCTTATATTATTGCAGATGAAATGCAGAATGCTACAGATAGCCAAATGAAAATGCTACTAACTAGAATAGGAGATAATAGTAAATTGGTAGTAACAGGTGACTTAGCTCAACATGATAGAGGATTTGAATCCAATGGTCTTAAAATGTTTATTGAACGTTTGTTATCGAGGCAATCCGATAGAATCAAATTAGTAAACTTTGATAATGGGGATATCGAAAGACACCCTGTTGTTGATGAAGTCTTAAGGATTTACGACTCAGTTTAGCAGTTGTTCCTTTTTTAGTACAATGTAACTCTGGATATGTTCTTCCGGAGTTGCATTACCTAAAGCATCTTCACAAATCTTTTCCCAAGGATCTATAGGCACAGAATATGTTTTTTTAGAAAACATTTGCTTTGCTATTCTCTGAGCAGAGTCAAAGTTACAATGTTCGTGTTGGTAATTGTATAATAGATTCACACCGTCCGCAGTTTCACGTTCCTCTAATACTGTGATACCATACTTCTCAGGATTTTTTACAAAGTCTGAATTATGGTTTGCTCTGCCATGCATTTTTTCTAATAGCAATGGTTGTATTTGTAAATCTGCTAAGTTGTTCTTTCGTATGTAATCAACAGACTCCCACATGTGTTCTATTGGTTCGTGAGGTAAGCCTACTATTTGTGTTGCAAACTTATGCCAATGAGGGTATGTTTCTTTTATGTAATGCATGTTGCTAAAACTTTTATCTCTGTTCATTGTTTTCTTAATGCCTTTACTTGCCTCTGGGTGAAATGACTCAGTACCCCAAAAGTGATAATGTACACCACATTCATCCAACCAATCCATCTGTTTCTTCTTGCCAATCATTACATCAAACCTAATGAATGCTGATATTTTTGGTTGATAGTTTAATTGTTTAATAGCATCTAGTAAGTATAGTATTTTTGTATCGTCCTCATTGAGAGTATCGTCTACACAATTAAAGTGTGTGATTCCATATTTTTCATTTGCTACTTTAAAAAATTCTAGTAATGCATCAGTTCCAGCATCATTAGTATTTTTAACATTGCGGAATTCAAATGCACAAAAACTACAATTAAACTTACAGCCTAGTCTAGTTTCAAACCCAACTACATCACTAGGTTGTAAACAGTAGTCATCAAACAGTTTACTAACTATAGGCATCTCAACAAGTTCGGAATCGCTTTTTGGTCTATAAACTGGAACGTTGCCGTACTCATAAGATAAGCATTCACTACTGATAGGCAAGCCGTCCATCCAGTGTTCGAACAAGTGTATTGACCTGCCCATAAACATTAAATCTGGCTTTACATCGTCGAATCTAAACCTGTTATTAGGACCTCCAATAATAACTGTTATGTCGTATTTTAACCGTAATTGCTTAATGATATAGTATGTTACAGTAGTGTTCTTGAACATATTAGTGTTAAAAAGTGTGCTACAGAGCACGAGAGGGCGTTTAACAGCATGTTTATTACACCATGCTACTATGTGTTCTACTATCTCATTAGGCTCCCAAAACTCAACCCAATTGATAACAGTACTGGGAACATCTCGTTTTAGTATCATTTCATGTAATGCAAACGGTGCCAGCGGACGCATCAGCATGTCTTTGCCTGCGTCATATCCTAATGCTTTATTTGTATTAGTTAACTCTAGAATTAGAGCACCATCAAAATGGTTAGCCATTTTACCTAGTCTTGCGTATTTGGTAGTCGAATGGTTCTACTGTTTTTATTTCAAAAGGTTTACCAAATGCATCAACTCCTACGATCCATGTTGGTTTCTTTTTAGTTATTTTTTTAAGTAAGAATGTTTTCATTGTGCGTTTAATTGTTTTTGTACCTCTGTCACTAATTTCAGTCTCATTGTGAAACCATACTGTTAGTTCGTACTCGTTAACAAATAAAGCAATAAACCATTCCCACAGTCTTTTGTACCAAGGCAGACGTTTGATAGTAGTATGCTTTTGCTCTACTACTTCTTGTTCTTTTGCCTGTTTTTTAGTTGGTACTTCTGCCACTGTGTTCTCCTATGTAGTAGTATTTATCTACCCTGTAGCCATTTGCTCTTGTTTTTGATGTACCGTTTCACTATAAAATTGCGTTGTTGGTTAGCCAAGTTGTAATGATCGTTATACCAACGCCATTTTTCTCCAGGAATAAGTGTTTGCAATCCAAATATTTCATGTGAAGTAAACTTGGATTCTAAGTTGTCACCTAAGTATAAGTCTATTTTTGATGATAAGTCATCTGCACCGTCTGAGTCTGTCCAATCGTTTTGCCACACTTGTGAACTATACCCTAACTCTTCCCATTCCTTATCAGACCCTATAATCTCGTACCCAAACTTTTCAGGGTTTTTATCAAAGTCGCTCTCAACGTCTGGATTTTCTAAGTTGCTGTATAGTCTCAAAGGATTACAGCCGCCGCTAGTTAGTAACTGCTCATCAACAATTCTTTCACAGTTCTTCCAAATGCTATCTTCTTTATCGCCAGTTAGTCCTATAATAAGATTACCGAATGTAAATGCTTCTGGGTATTCATTTTTTACCATTCGCAACGACTGTAGCATTCTTTCTGGTTTACCACCTTTACGAATTATTTTTGTTACTTCGGGTGTTAAACTTTCTATGCCAAAGAACATGCTGTTGATTCTTGCTTTTTGTATTAGTTCTATTTGATGTGGTTTTGCACCAAGTACGTCTGCTCTAGTAAAAGCCATGTAATTAGGTTTAAAGTCTAATTGATCATTAACTTTTGCTAACAGTTCTAACTTTGTGTCAACTTCGTTAATAGTATCATCTGCTAATACAAAATTAGTAATACCAAATTTATCGTGTGCAGACTTAATACTATTAAACAACTTCTCCTCATCTATAAGTACAGGATTTTTATTGTTACGGAAATCGTATCCACAAAAACTACAATTAAACTTACAGCCTAATGCAATTTCAATAGTGTGTGTTTCACCTTCGTGCCAAAAGTCTTCTTCTTTTAGTATAGGTGCTACAGGTTTTTCTAGTATTTTGCCATGTGGGTTTTTATATGTTAGTGGATCTGTGGCAAACACATACTCACTGATATCTTCTTTTTGTAACCACTTAGTAAATATATTTCCACTACGTCCTATGAACGCCATGTCTACCCAACTGCTTTCTCCAGTAGGAACACGATAGCCTCCAAGCATGACTTTGAGTTGTGGTACTTCTCTTTTTATTAGATGTACTAGTGTTTTAAATTCTTTTGTACTGCTACCGTCAATAGAGCCACTTAGTCCTATCCATGGTTCGTCGTCGTCTGCAAACCATTCTATAATGCTGTCTCTGATTAGTGCTGTGGACCAATTTCTCCAATAGTCAATGTTAGTTGCCTCAACTCCTAAGTTGTTTGCAACTTGTACAATATGCAGAGCACCGGAGGCTCTACTGTTGTTTTGTAACTGTCCTGCTCTTGTAGGCTTAGTTCCTAAGTCTGAGAGAAGTACAAATTTCATTATAATGCATTTAACTGCAATTCGATTAATGTTGCACTTAAATTAATTTCTGGGTCTGCACAAGACACACTTTTAACAATACCATCTCTTATAATAACAATGGCTTGGTCTTGTTGCAGTTCGTTATTGCCCCACAAATCTAAGTTACGATACATAAATTTATATACTTCTTCATACTCTTCAGGTCTTGCTTGGCTTACAATAAGTTCTCTTGCTTTCTTGTATTCGCCTTGCTTGAACAATGTTACTACATCAAGCATCCAGTCACTAGTACCGCTATCGCCTACCTGTGGTGCTTGTAACACACC